>Ga0207667_10001107_pt1 | contig 34003 bp, 28 predicted proteins | sample KBSCornC52_FD_184301 | JGI IMG/M metagenome (GOLD analysis project Ga0207667, IMG submission 184301) | Corn rhizosphere microbial communities from Kellogg Biological Station, Michigan, USA - KBS Corn C5-2 (SPAdes) (version 2) | ecosystem: Host-associated > Plants > Roots > Rhizosphere > Soil ...
GAGACCGCCGCGAGTGCGCACATCAGAGGCAGCCAGCTCGCCAAAACCGTAATGGTGAAACTCGATGGACGTCTCGCCATGGTCGTCGTTCCCGCCGATCACCGCGTGCACCTGGGCCTGTTGCGCAAAGCCACCGGTGTGGACAACGCGGAGCTCGCGACTGAAGCGGAGTTCTCCGATCGCTTTCCCGATTGCGAAGTCGGCGCGATGCCGCCATTCGGCAACCTCTACGATGTGGATGTGTACGCCGATGAAAATCTCGCGCCGAGTGCCGATGCCAAGATCGCGTTCAATGCCGGCACCCATACCGACGTGCTGCGCATCTCGTATCGCGAGTTCGAGCGTCTGGTGCGACCCAAACACATCAGTCTTGGCCATTGATCGCGGAACTGAAGCCCCCGTAAATGTGCGTCCCGTGTTGCGAAGTCATCGCGCCGGTTTGACGTTCTCAATGACGTGCGGAAGCACGAAAGGGGTTAGCTAACTAAAGTGATAGGAGGTCTCATGAAAACCACCCGCATCATCCTCGCGTCCAGTCTGCTCGCGCTTGCCGCCGCTGCCACCGCAGCTCCCGGTCGCGGCACGGCGACGCATCAGCCCACAACTGCAACGCCCGGAACCCACCCGACCACGACGACGGCGTCGACCGTGCGCGGCCCGTCACGCACAGGCCAGCCGATGGCCAGTTGCGGCAGTGCGACGGCACCGAATACGCCGGGCAATTCCGCCTCGGCGCCGGGTTCGGCATTCAACCCGGACGGCAACGCCGGTACAAAATACGCCGGCGAACAACCGCAGAACTCGCGCAATACCGCGAGCGTCTCGCAGTACGACGCCGCTTGTTTGCACCAAAACCACTAGAAGAATTCCATGAGGCAGCGAGCCCCGTTCGCGGGGCTCGTTTTTTTTGCGACGCTGCGATCAAAGTAACGCTGGACCTGAGAGAATTACGCGCGTTTACTTCGAGGCAGGTCATGTACACACGCGCGATCGTCCGCCCGCCCGCCGCATCATTCGCGCAAGGTCTCACCGCTGCCGGCCTCGGCAAACCCGATCTATCCAAGGCATTGGAGCAGCACGCGAACTATTGCGCGGCGCTCGAACATTGCGGCGTCGAGCTTACGCGACTGACGGTAGACGCGGCGCATCCGGACTCCACGTTTGTCGAAGACACCGCGATCGTGACCGGTGGCGCGGCGATTCTGACGCGGCCCGGCGCCCCGAGCCGCGCCGGCGAGGTGGCGGGCATCGCCGCCGTGCTGCCGAACTTCTATTCGCGCATCGATCGGATCGTCGCGCCCGGCACGGTCGACGGCGGTGATATCTGTCAAGCCGATCGGCATTTTTTCATCGGCATCTCCGGGCGCACGAATCTGGACGGCGCGCGCCAGCTCGCCGGCTTTCTCGAACGGGACGGTTTTACCTGCACGCAGGTCGATATCCGGCGCGTGCCGGGAATCCTGCATTTGAAAAGCGGCATTTCGTATTTGGGCGAATGGCGCATGGTCGTCATCGATGCGTTGGCCGGGCATGCGGCGTTCGCCGACTACGACCTCGTGCGCATCGCACCCCAAGAAGAGTACGCGGCGAATTTCCTGCGCATCAACGATCGCCTGATCATCTCAGCAGGTTTCCCGCGCTTTGCAGCCACGATGCGCGATACCGGATTGCCGGTGATCGCGCTGGACATGTCCGAGTTCCGCAAGATGGACGGCGCGCTGAGTTGTCTTTCGCTCAGATTCTAGCGGCTGCCGCCAGCAATGCTTCGCGCCGCTGCAGGCTCTGCTGCGGCCAGTAGGCGTTGCGATCGTAATACTCGGACACCGCTGGCGTGCCGGCCGGCAGCACCACCCAGGGCTGCTTCGTCGAAGTATAAATGTGGATATCGGGTGGCAGCCGGAACGCCTGGTCGAGCGTGCCGACGCGCACGAAGCGGATCGCATCGCCCGCGCCCGAATAGCTGCTCCACACCGCGATCCGGCATTGCGGACAGCGCGTTATTTTCTGGCCTTTGCCGCTGTTGGATGGCGTGTGCACCACGTCGACCTCGCCGCTGCCCGCGACGCGATCGGCTTCGATCATCGCATTGAGTGCGAATGCGCTGCCGGTTTCGCGCTGACACCAGGTGCAATGACAACAGTGCACGAACAATGGCCTGCTCAGCAGGCGATACCGCACGGCACGACACGCGCAGCCGCCCTCGAGTGGGAACACTTCATTCGCCATGGACATCTCGCTCGGCAATGCATTGCGCCGGATCATATGCAGGCCGTAATCTGGCGCAAGTCGGCGAGGAGAACCCATGTCTTCGGAGCATCGCATCAGCCTGGAATGGTCGCGCAACGGTGGCCCGTTCGCGCGCGGCAGCTATTCGCCGGATCATCTGATCCGCTACGCGGGCGGGCAAACGTTGCGCGGCTCGCCGTCTTCGAACTACATGGGCAACGACGCCTACACCGATCCGGAACAATTGCTGCTTTCGGCGCTATCGGCCTGCCACATGCTGACGTTTCTCGCCGTGTGTGCGAATCGCAGCCACGTCGTCGACGGCTACGTGGACAACGCGGTCGCCGTGCTCGATCGCAACGCCGAAGGCAAGCTGGCCGTCGTCAAGGCGATCCTCGCACCGAAAGTGACGTTCTCCGGCGATACGCAGCCGACACCCGAAGAGTACGCCAAGTTGCACGAGCGCGCGCATCAGGCCTGTTTCATCGCGAACTCGGTGAAGACGGCGGTCGAGGTGAAACTCTGACGCAGGCGCCGTATTGATCGCGGCATCTGCGGAACGCGCAAACAAAAAGCCCGGCTTGCGCCGGGCTTTTGTTCATTACTTGCGAACTTCGGTCAGGATTACTGCTGGACCTTGAGTTCGACGCGACGGTTGCGCTGACGTCCGGCCGCGGTGTCATTGGTGTCGATCGGCTGGCTTTCGCCGAAGCCGCGTTCACCGGTGATCTGGCTCGGGGAAATGCCATGCGCGGTCAGGTACTCGTAAACACCATGCGCGCGGCGCTCGGACAGCTTCTGGTTATACGCATCGCTGCCCTTCGAATCGGTGTGACCATCGACTTCGATATGGACGTTCGGATAGCGCTTGAGCGTGTCCACGGCCTGGTCGAGGATCGCCACGGAGTCGGCAGTCGGCGCCTTCAGCGACGGCACCAGCTTCTCGCCGACCTTCGGGTGGTCGAACTTGAACTCGACGCCACGCAGGTCGATCGCAACCGACTTCGGCGGCACGGCTTCTTCACGCGCCGGCGGCGGCGGTGGCGGCGTGGTGGTGGTTTCGCGGCGTTCGACGGTCTTCTCGACCGCGTGTCCGCCGAAATTCCAAACCAAGCCGACCGTGGCCAGGCCATCGGTGAAGCCGGTGTTGTGCTTGAAGCCGTACGAAGCGGCCAGCGGGCTGTTCAGCGAGCTGTTGTCGCGATCGTAACGCGCCGCCAGTTCACCGCGGAACGCAAGGCGATCGGACAGGTTGTACTGGATGCCCAGGCCCAAGGTGGCCATCGGATCCCAGCCGCCGCCCGAAGCATAGCCACCGACGTTGGGGTTGCTGCTGGATGTCTGACTCAGCAGAAAACCCGAGTAGGCCTTGTGACGCAGCGCGCCGAGGCCGCCCATCACATACGGGCGCCAGCCCGAACCGAATTCGCCGAAGAACCAGCGGCCGGCAACATCGAGCTGCACGCTTTCCCACTGGTGGCCGGAACGCGGTGAGGTGTCTTTGAAGTCGGCATTGTTGATGCCGTATTCGAAGTCGACCGCAAGGTTGGGATTGACCCAGGTGCCGAGGCCGATGCCTGCGAACAGGGACGTATCGGTCGTGCGCTTGCTGTCCGGGAAATCCGCGCCGATGCGCGGAGCCAGATACCAATCTTGCGCCTGCGCTACGCTAACTCCGCCCATTCCCAGGGCAATCAGCGCGAACATCATGTTACGTTTCATCGGAATCTCCTCTGCTTGGTTTTTTCTTTGGGCGTCCGCTACACACAATCGCGGCACACTAGTCCATTGCCAGCCATGGCAATCAACCGCGTCGCGTTAATTATATGTTAGCACAGCGGCAACGCGAGCCGGCGCAGTCTAACAAAATCAAATTTTTACCTCTAGCCGCCCCGTTCAGGAATCGGTCAGCCCGATTCCGGACGGAAATCCTCTAGGTGCCCGCCTTTTCAAGCCGCGAACAGCTCCATCCAGCGCGTAACCGGCATGGCTTCGAAAGCAGCCGGATCCTTGATGGCTGCCAGGATCCGTTCAACCTGGCGCGCCGGCAAATGCCCGGCAAGCGCGTCTTCGAATTTACGCACGAGCACCGGAATGCCCTCGACGCGGCGCTTGCGATGGCCGATCGGGAAATCGATCGAGACTTTTCCGGTCGTGCTGCCATCGGCAAAGAACACCTGAACCGAATTGCCGATGTAGCGTTTCTGCGGATCGAAATAGTCTTTCGTGAATTGCGGATTTTCCTTGACGGTCATCTTGCCGCGCAGGACATCGATGCGCGGATCGGCGGCGACCGCGTCGACGTAGTCGTCCGCGGTCAGACGGCCGAACAGCAGCGGCACGGCGACCATGTACTGAATGCAGTGGTCGCGATCGGCATAGTTGGCGAGCGGGCCGGTCTTGTCGATGATGCGCACACCGGCTTCCTGTGTTTCGATTTCGATGCGCTCGATTTGATCGAGTTTGCCCGCAACGTGAGGGTGCAGCTGCAGCGCCGCCTCCACCGCGGTCTGCGCGTGGAATTCGGCCGGGAACGAAATCTTGAACAGCACGTTTTCCATGACGTAGCTGCCGAACGGGCGCTCGAACTCGAACGGCTTGCCCTTGAAAGCGACGTCGTAAAAGCCCCAGGTCTTCGCGGTCAGCGCCGACGGATAGCCGACGCAACCTTTCACCGCGTTTAGTGCGTGCGTGACCGCGCGCCGGCACGCGTCGCCGGCCGCCCAGCTCTTGCGTGGCCCGGCATTCGGCGCGTGCCGATACGTGCGCAGGACGCCATTGTCGATCCAGCTGTGCGAGATCGCGTCGATGATCTCCTGCTTGCCGCCGCCGAACATCTGCGTGACGACGGCCGTCGAGGCCAGACGCACGAGGATGACGTGATCCAGGCCGACGCGATTGAACGAATTCTTCAGCGCGTAGCAACCCTGGATTTCATGCGCCTTGATCGCGGCCGTGAGCACATCCTTGATCGTCAGCGCCTTGCCACCTTCGCGCAGGTTTCTGCGCGAGATGTAATCGGCCGCGGCCAGAATCGCGCCGAGATTGTCCGACGGATGACCCCACTCGGCGGCGAGCCAGGTGTCGTTGAAATCGAGCCAGCGCACCTGCACGCCGATGTTGTATGCGGCCTGCACCGGATCGAGCTCCCAGCTCGTGCCCGGCACGCGCGCGCCGCCCGGCAACGTCGCACCGGGCACCAGCGGCCCGAGATGCTTTACGCATTCGGGAAATTTCATCGCGAGCATCGCGCAGCCGAGCGAATCCATCAGCATGTAGCGTGCGGTGTCGTATGCCTCTTTCGAGTCGATCTTGTAATCGACGACGTAATCGGCGATGTCGACCATCGGCTGATCGGGTTCGGGGCGCACGGCCGAGCGGACGTCGTGGTGGCTCATTGAGATTTCCGGCTGGGAAAAAGGTCGGGCATTTTGCCAGATTTGCAGGCGGCGCGCGCTTGCAAACCCGCGCCGGAGTCGCATTTCCCCCGCAGCCGTCGCAAATGGCGAGACACTGCTGCCATAGCGTCTTCAGCAGCCCAGGCGCAGAATTCGCCTGAACCTCGATTTAAGTGCTGCGGGGACACAATAACCGTCATGCCGCTCCAAAACTTCCATCCCGCAGTAGCCCTTTGGTTCAACAGCGCCTTTCCGGCGCCGACGTCCGCGCAGACGCGCGCTTGGCCCGCGATCCAATCCGGCCGGCATGCCCTGATCGCGGCGCCGACCGGCTCGGGCAAAACGCTCGCGGCGTTTCTCGCTGCGATCGACGACCTCGTGCGCCGCGGTATTGACGGTACCCTGACCGACACCACGAGCATCGTTTACGTCTCGCCGCTCAAAGCGCTGTCGAACGACGTGCGCATCAACCTGGAAGCCCCGCTCGCCGGCATCCGCGACAAGCTGTTCGAACTCGGCTTGCCGGATGTGGAAATACGCACCTGCGTGCGCACCGGCGATACGCCGCAAAGCGAGCGCGACGCGATGCGCCGGCGCCCGCCGCACATCGTGGTGACGACGCCGGAGTCGCTGTACATCCTGCTCGGCTCCGAGTCCGGCCGCGCGTTGCTCGCGACGACACGCAGCGTCATCGTCGACGAAATCCACGCGCTCGCGCCGAGCAAGCGCGGCGCGCACCTGGCGCTGTCGCTGGAACGGCTCGAAGCGCTGTGCGGCAGACCGCTGACGCGCATCGGATTATCGGCGACGCAGAAGCCGATCAGCGAAGTGGCGAAGTTTCTCGTTGGCCAAGCGCAGTGCGAAATCGTCGACGTCGGTTATACGCGCGAGCGGGATCTTGCGCTCGAACTGCCGCCGTCGCCGCTGTCCGCGGTGATGGCGGGCGATGTCTGGCTGCAGGTGTACGCGCGTTTGGCCGAGCTCATCCAGGCACATCGCACGACGCTGATCTTCGTCAACACGCGGCGCATGGCCGAGCGCCTGGCGCGGCATCTCTCCGAATTGCTCGGCAAGGACGCGGTCACCTCCCACCACGGCAGCCTTGCGCGCGAACAGCGCCTGGCCGCCGAGCAACGATTGAAGCGCGGCGAGCTGCGCGCATTGGTCGCCACCGCCTCGCTCGAACTTGGCATCGATATCGGTGACGTCGATCTCGTATGTCAGATTTCCTCGCCGCGCTCGATCGCCACATTCCTGCAACGCGCCGGTCGCGCCAATCATGCCGTGGAAGGCACGCCAAAAGCCCGCCTGTTTCCGACCTCGCGCGACGACCTGATCGAATGCACGGCGCTGCTCGATGCCGTGCGCCGCGGCGAACTCGACACGCTGCATGTGGAACGCGGTGCGCTCGACGTGCTTGCGCAGCAGATCGTCGCCGAAGTTTCCTGCCGCGAGTGGAACGAAAACGAATTGTTCGAGCTCGTCGTGCGCGCTTATCCCTACGCCGACCTCACGCGCGTGACGTTTACCGGAATCGTGCGCATGCTCGCCGAAGGCTATTCGACGCGGCGCGGCACGCGGGCCGCCTATATCCATCGCGATGCGGTCAACGGCATCGTGCGTGCGCGGCGCGGCGCGCGTCTGACCGCGATCACTTCTGGCGGCGCGATTCCCGACACCGCCGATTACGAAGTCGTGCTCGAACCGCAGTCGCAGATGGTCGGCAGCGTGCATGAAGACTTCGCCGTCGAAAGCATGGCCGGCGACATATTCCAGCTCGGCAACACGTCGTACCGCATCTTGCGCGTGGAGCGCGGCAAGGTGCGCGTCGAGGACGCACACGGTGCGCCGCCGACGCTGCCGTTCTGGCTCGGCGAAGCGCCGGGCCGCACCGATGAGCTGTCGTCTGCGGTTTCGCGTTTGCGCGAGGAAATTTCCGATCGGCTCGATGAAGCAAGCGCGTTTGGCTGGCTGCGCGACGAAGTCGGCTTGAATGAAAGCGCCGCCCAGCAGATCGTCGATTACCTCGGTGGCGCGAAAGCCGCATTCGGCATGCTGCCGACGCAATCCGTGCTGGCGATGGAACGCTTTTTCGATGAATCCGGCGGCACGCAGCTGATCATCCACACGCCGTTCGGCAGCCGGCTGAATCGCGCCTGGGGACTGGCGCTGCGCAAGCGCTTCTGCCGCAAGTTCAATTTCGAACTGCAGGCGGCGGCAACCGAGGACGCGATCATCCTGTCGCTGTCGACGAGCCACAGTTTCCCGCTCGAGGAAGTCACACGCTACCTGCATTCGAACACGGTCCGCGAGGTGCTCACGCAAGCGCTGCTCGATGCGCCCATGTTCGGCGTGCGCTGGCGCTGGAACGCGACGACGTCGCTCGCGCTGCCGCGCTTCCAGGGCGGCGCCAAGGTATGGCCGCAGTTGCAGCGCATGAAATCCGAAGACCTGCTCGCGACCGTATTCCCCGACCAGGTCGCTTGCGCCGAGAACATCGTCGGCGAACGCCAGATTCCCGAGCATCCCCTCGTCGCGCAAACGCTGCACGACTGCCTGCACGAAGCGATGGATATCGAAGGCCTGGAAGCTTTGCTGCGGCGCCTCGAAAGCGAACAGATCCGTTTCGTCTGCCGCGATCTGACGGCGCCCTCGCCGCTGGCCGCCGAAGTGCTGAGCGCGCGGCCGTATGCGTTCCTCGACGACGCTCCGCTCGAAGAACGGCGCACGCAGGCCGTGATGTCGCGGCGCTGGGGCGATTTCGAGAGCACCGATGATTTCGGCAAGCTGGACGCCGAGGCCATCATGGCGGTGCGTGAGGAAGCATGGCCCGAAGCGCGCACGCCGGATGAATTGCACGAGGCGCTGATGGGTCTGGCGTTTGTGACGCAGGGCGAGATCGCCGCGAATGCCGGATGGCCCGAACTGCTGCATCAGCTGGTTGAGCAACGGCGCGCGACGCGCTTGGCCGCAATCTGGATCACCGCCGAACGTCTGCCGCAATTTAAGGCCGTGTTCGCCGATGCCACGGTCGATCCACCGGTCGCCGCTCCCGCGGAATTCGCCGAAATCGCCTGGGCGCGCGAAGACGCGCTCGCCGAAATCGTGCGTTGCCGCCTGACCGGTGTCGGCCCGACGCGGGCCGATGCGCTCGCGGCGGTACTGCATGTTCCGCAAGCAGACGTCGACGCGGCATTGCTCGCGCTCGAGCACGAAGGCTACGTCATGCGTGGCCGGTTCACGCCTGACGTCGCCGAACCGGAGTGGTGCGAGCGCCATCTGCTCGCGCGCATCCACCGCTACACGATCAAGCGCCTGCGCCGCGAGATCGAGCCGGTCGAAGCGCGCGATTTCATGCGCTTCCTGTTCGACTGGCAGCGTGTCGCACCGGGCACGCAAATCAGCGGACCGGACGGACTCGCGGCGATTCTGGCGCAACTCGAAGGCTTCGAGGCGCCGGCGGCCTCGTGGGAAGCCGAACTGTTGCCGGCGCGCGTAGCCGGTTACGAAATTTCCTGGCTCGATGATCTGTGCCTGGCCGGACGCCTCGTGTGGACGCGCCTGCGTGCGCCGAACGCCAGCGCGCGCGAGGACGACCCGCCGGAGCGCGCGAGCGGCCCGGTGCGCGCAACACCGATCGTCCTTCTACAACGCCGCAACATGGCTTTGTGGTCGGGCCTGAGCAAGACGCAACACGACGGCGCGATGATGTTGTCGTCGCGCGCGCAAGCCGTCGCCGATTATCTGCGCGAGCACGGCGCCTCGTTCTTCGATGAGATGTCCGCCGGTGCGCACTTGTTGCAAGTCGAACTCGAAGATGCGCTCGCCGAACTCGTCGCCGCGGGGTTGATCAATTCCGACAGTTACGCCGGACTGCGCGCGCTGCTCGTGCCGCAGTCGCGGCGACCGTCGCCGGCCCGGCGTCGTGGCCGCCGTACCGCGCTGCTCGGCATTGCCGATGCCGGCCGATGGGCGACGTTGAAGCGCGCGCCGACCGCGCCCGCGAACGCGAAAGCCAGTCCCGAAGCCATCGAACACATCGCGCACACGCTGCTCAAGCGCTACGGGGTCGTGTGCTGGCGCCTGCTCGCGCGCGAAGCGCCGTGGCTGCCGCCGTGGCGCGAACTGCTGCGCGCGTACCAACGCCTGGAAGCGCGCGGCGAAATCCGCGGTGGACGTTTCATCGCCGGTCTCACCGGCGAACAGTTCGCGTTGCCCGAGGCGGTGGGTATGTTGCGCAGCGTCCGGCAACGCGCGCCCGACGGCACCCTCGTTGCGGTGTGCGGCGCCGACCCGCTCAATCTGGTCGGCCACACGCTGGCCGGCGCGAAGGTGCCGAATTTGACCAGCACGCGCGTGCTGTACCGCGACGGCGTGCCGGTCGCGACGTGGATCGCCGGCCAGTTCACGGCGCTCGTGCCGATGGATGAAGCGGAAGAATGGGCGGCGAAGTCGAAATTGATGCGTGGTGTGGAGCGACTTCCGGCGCCGGTCGAGACAGAAGAAGAACATTGAGCCTGTCACGCCGGCAGGAATTGCCGGCAATCCGACTGACGAACGGAAATTTCTCGAGCTCCACTAGAATCACGCTATGTCGAACCATCTTTTCGAGCGCGTCCTGAACTTGAGCGCATTCAACGCCGATTCGCGTGCGGCGCTCAGCACGCTGCACGCGCATTTCGGCGGCGAGTTTCCGGACTGCTCGCTGGCGCTGCTGCTCGTTCGCGGGCAGGCGCCTGGCCGCTGCCGTCTGGCCGGTCTGATCGGGCCGGACGGCACCGAACACGTGCCGAATATCGACCCGATCGGCGAACAGCACACACTGCCTTTGTTTGCGGACGCACTTGCCGCGCGCATCGCCGATGGCACGGCTGCACACGTGGTCGAAGTGCCGCCCGCGCAGCGCGGCTCGCCGCTGGCGGAAATCCTGTTTTCGCCGGCGACGGTGCTGGCGGTTCCGATCGCCAATAGTGGCGAGCACACGCATTGGCTCGCGTTTGGCAGCACACTCGCGCATCGGTTCGACCGCGCCGATCTCGAACGCGTCATGCTGCACGTCAATTTGGCCGCAAGTCTGATCGTGCGTCCGCTCGCGTTGCGTGCGCTCACGCAGGAAACCGAGCGGCAGCGTCGCGAGATCGAAGGGTTGGCCGATATCCAGAAACTGTTGCTGCCGGACAACCCGCAGATTCGCGGACTCGAATACGCCGTGCATTGGCAACCGGCCGCAACCGCCGCCGGCGATTATTACGAGCTCACCAACATCTCGCGTTTCGCGCCGCCGGAATTTTCCCATCCGAGCGCCGACATGTGGGGCGTGATCGTCGGCGACGTGTCGGGCCACGGTGCGGCGGCGGCGATGGAAACCGTGCAGTTCGACGCAATCCTGCGCACCTATCGCGCCAACGGGTTGCCGGGCCCGGCGCCGGTGATCAGCTACGTCAACAAGTATTTCTTCTCGCGGCGCAATCGCGGCCATTTCATGAGTGCGTTCGCGACCTCGTACCGGCCGGACACGCGCACGCTGCTGTATCTGAGCGCCGGTCATCCTCCGCTGCTGCGCCGCAGCGGCGACAGCGTGGAGCTCGTCGGCGAAGGCGACCAGATACCGCTCGGTGTGCTGCGCGATCATGAATATCGCAACAATTCCATCCGCGTTGAGCGCGGTGAAACACTCGTGCTCTACACCGACGGCATCGTCGAAGCGCGCGATGCGCGCGGCGTGATGTTCGGCATCGATCGGCTGAAGGCACTCGTTGCGGCCGGCGCGGACGATCCGGAAACGTTGCTGCAGGACGTGGTTGCACAGGTGCATGCCCATCAGGACAGCGCCATTGGTGCGGACGATCAGACCCTGGTCGTACTGAAAATCACCGAGTAGGTTGCCAGTTCGACGGATTCCGGGCATCGTGCCGCTTTCAAACGGGCGTTCGATGATGGCCGACTCTCCCTACCCGCACCTGCTCGCGCCGCTCGACCTGGGCTTCGTCACGCTGCCCAATCGCGTGCTGATGGGCTCGATGCACACGGGCCTGGAAGATCACGCCCGCGATTTCGACAAGCTCGCGACGTACTTCGCCGAGCGCGCGCGCGGCGGCGTCGGCCTCATGGTCACCGGCGGTTTCGCGCCGAATATCGCCGGTTGGCTCAAACCGTTCGCCGGGCGCCTGTCGATGCCCTGGCATGTGGCGCGGCATCGCAAAGTCACGCAGGCCGTGCACGCGCAAGGCGGTCGCATCTGCCTGCAGATCCTGCATGCGGGCCGCTACGCCTATCACCCGCTTTCGGTCGCGCCGTCGAAAATCAAATCGCCGATCACGCCATTCACGCCGCGCGCGCTGTCGGCCGCCGGAGTCGAACGCACGATCCGCGATTTCGTCGCCAGCGCGAGACTCGCGCAGGACGCCGGTTACGACGGCGTCGAAATCATGGGCAGCGAGGGCTATCTGATCAATCAGTTCATCGCCGCGCGCACGAACACGCGCACCGACGCGTGGGGCGGCAACGCGGCAAAGCGCCAGCGCCTGCCGATCGAGATCGTACGTCGGACGCGTGAAGCGGTCGGCGGCAACTTCATCATTATTTACCGCTTGTCGATGCTCGATCTCGTCGACGACGCGCAGAGCTGGGACGAAGTCGTCGCACTTGCCAAGGCGATCGAGGCGGCTGGCGCGACGCTGATCAATACCGGTATCGGCTGGCACGAAGCACGCGTGCCGACCATCGTCACCAGCGTACCGCGTGCGGCGTTTGCGTGGGTGACGAAAAAACTCAAACCCGAAGTGCGCATTCCGCTGATCACGACGAACCGCATCAACATGCCCGACGTCGCCGAAAAAATTCTCGCCGATGGCGAGGCCGACATGGTGTCGATGGCACGGCCGCTGCTCGCCGATCCGGATTGGGTACGCAAGGCGCAGTCTGCGCGCAGCGAACGCATCAACACCTGCATCGCCTGCAACCAGGCTTGCCTGGATCACGTGTTCGAAAACGCGCTGGCCTCGTGCATGCTCAATCCACGCGCATGCCGCGAAGGCGAAATTGTGATCCGGCCGGCGGCCGCGAAAAAGAGTTTCGCGGTGGTCGGCGCCGGTCCCGCCGGGCTCGCGTGTGCAACGACGCTCGCCGAGCGCGGCCACACGGTCACCCTGTTCGAAAGCGCGAGCGAAATCGGCGGCCAGTTCAACATGGCCAAATGCATTCCGGGCAAGGAAGAATTCCATGAAACCCTGCGCTACTTCACGCATCGCATCGCCGACACCGGCGTGCAGCTGCAGTTGAACACCGCGGCGACCGCCGAATCGCTGCACGGCTTCGATGGCGTCGTGCTCGCCACCGGCGTGCTTCCGCGCACGCTGTCGATTCCGGGCGCCGAACATGCGAAAACGCTGAGCTATCTCGACGTCATCCGGCATGGCAAACCGGTCGGCAAACGCGTCGCCATCGTCGGCGCCGGCGGTATCGGTTTCGACGTCGCCGAATTCCTCACCCAAGCCGCGCCGTCGGCGACCACCGACGTCGCGCGCTGGTCGCACGAATGGGGTGTCGATGCGAGCTACGCCAATCGCGGCGGCCTCGCCAAACCGGCGCCGGAAGCGGCCGAGCGCGAAGTGTGGCTGCTGCAGCGCACGCCCGGCACGCCGGGCAAGCGCCTGAACAAGACCACGGGCTGGGTGCATCGTGCCGCGCTGAAAATGAAGAACGTGAAGATGCTTGGCGGCGTCAGCTACGAGCGCATCGACGACGCCGGTCTGCACGTCACGATCGATGGAACTCCACAAGTACTCCCTGTGGACAATGTCGTGATCTGCGCCGGCCAGGAACCGCGCCGCGATCTGCACGATGCGCTCAAGGCGGCCAATGTCGACGTGCACCTGATCGGCGGCGCCGACGTCGCCGCAGAGCTCGATGCCAAACGCGCGATCGAGCAGGGAACCAAACTCGCCGCGATCCTTTAGCGACGGCGCCGGTCGAAATCGAAGATTGCGCTCTGGTACGTTTCGACGACCGCGCTGAACGGCAGCTGCGCCGATGTATACAAAATCGCTTCGTGCCGCAGCACTTCCCGAGGAATCGCGAGCGCACCATACGCGCGCGGCGTGGACATCTCCCAGCCTCGTGGCAACGGTTGCCAGAGCACTTCCGCGGAAATCGTGCGGCGCTGAAAATCGAGCGGTTTGACGACTTTGCCGAACGGTTCGTCGGTCGTGTCGAGTCGACGGTTCATGCCCGGCGTGAGCCGGCTCGGCACGTACCAGTTATCGGCCTCGGACAAGATGTGATCGCCGCATGCGAGCTGCACATGACGATAGGCGACCGGCTCGGCGGCATCGACCGCGAGCCGCGCGCGCAAGTCGTCGGGAATGGCTTTCGCGACGCCGCGCATGCGCTGCGCAACGACGCGCGGCGGATCGGCCATGTGGTGATCGGCACACCAGCGTTCGAGCGTCAGCGTCGCGCTGTCGTGGCTGAGCAAGTCCGCGTTGAACGCCTGCAGCAGCGCCAGCGCTTCGAGACGCGCCACGTAGCTCTCGCGCGCGGGCGCGAGCGCGCAGCCGGCAAGCGCGAATGACAGTGCGACGGCGCACGCTTTCGTGGCAGTATTGCGCGACATAAACGGGAAGTTACATGCGATATCCGGCGCTGTCGACCGTGCTGCTCGCGCTTGCGGCTTGCGCAAGCGCGCCGGCACAGCCCCAGTTTTTCCATATCGAACCGGTGCGCCCGGTCGCGCAGTTGCTGCCGCTCGCACGCGCAGCGACGCCGCCGATCGAACAAGGCGAATTTCGTCCGTCCGACCTCGTCGAGATCACCGCGCTGGATGCGACGATCAAGCTCGATATCCGCTACGCGACTTCGCGCAATTTCCTCGGTACGCCGCTGTACAGCGAAGCGCGCGCGTTTCTGCAGCGCCCGGCGGCGGAAGCGCTGGTCCGCGTCAATCATGCGCTCGCCAAAGACGGCTACGGACTGCTCGTGCACGACGCCTATCGCCCCTGGTACGTGACGAAAATCTTCTGGGACGCGACCCCGCCGGACAAGCACGCTTTCGTCGCCGATCCGGCGCAGGGCTCGCGACACAACCGCGGCTGCGCGGTCGACCTGACTTTGTATACGCTGGCCGACGGCAAGTCGGTGCAGATGCCGAGCCTTTACGACGAAATGTCGCCGCGCGCCTATCCGAACTATGCCGGCGGCACACCCGAACAACGCCGCCTGCGCGATTACCTGCGCGCACAGATGGAAGCGCAAGGCTTCAGCGTCTACGAATCCGAATGGTGGCACTTCGATTACAAGGACTGGAAAGCGTATGCGATCCAGAACGCGACGTTTGAGCAACTCGACGGGACGACACACTGATGCAACAGAATCTCGTGCACATCGCAATCGTCGTACGCGACTACGATGAAGCCATCGACTACTACACGCGCGTGCTCGGTTTCGAGCTGATCGAAGACGAACCGCGCGGACCGGGCAAACGCTGGGTGCTGGTCAGACCTCGCGGCGATCGCGGCGCGTCGTTGCTGCTGGCGAAAGCCGCTAGCGCCGAGCAGGCCTCGCGCGTCGGCAACCAGACCGGCGGGCGCGTGTTCCTGTTCCTGCACACGGACGACTTCCAGCGGGACTACACCGCGTACGGCACGCGCGGCGTGAAGTTCATCGAGCAACCGCGCTACGAAGACTATGGGACTGTCGTCGTCTTCGAGGATCTTTACGGCAACAAGTGGGACCTGATCGAGCGCAAGCTCTGAATGAGCTGCTGGCTTGAACAGCTAGAGGCGCACGCGCAAATACGCCGCCGGCCCGTAGAAATGCAGGCGGGCGCGCCCTTCCCAGTCGCTCTTGTCGGCTTTCAGATCGAGATTGTTCGCGCTGTACTCAAACGCGAGGCCGGCATTCTTCCACGGCATGAATTCCAGACCCAGCGTGCCGTTGAGAAGATGTCCCTGCAGCGTGCCGAAGGGTTTGCGCACGCCGGAGACGTCCGCGTAAACACGCCATGCGTCGTTGAACGAATGCCGCCAACCGAGCGTCAGCAACGGCGCGATTGCATTGTCTTCGGCGCTGCCGCGCCCGTGCACGGCGCCATCGTTGATCGACAAGCCGGCGTCGATCGTCCCGTGCAGATCGTAATACGCGGCGCCGAGGCCGAGACCGATGACGTCGTTGTCGCCGGGCGCGAACCACCAACGCCATTCCGCGTGATAGACGCGCAGCGTGAGCTTGGCATCGACGAACGCATTGACACGAAACACGTCGTCGTCGAAGACCAGGTCTCGATTCAGCCGCGCACTCGCCTGCTTCGAATAGGTGTAGCCGCCCAAGCTCAGCCCCTGGCTGTCGAACAACAGCGCGTCGACGCGAAACGCGGGCAATGAGCGGTGCTCGCTCAAGCCGAGATCGCGCTGGAAATCGACCTCGCTGCCCATGATCCCGGGCCCGTTCGCGGCAACCCGCGTTTCAACAGTAGGATAGAAATCCCCGAATGAGATGCTCAAGCGATCAAGTGGTGCGGGAATTTCCGCGCGCACTGACGCAGCAAATGCGCTCAGTGCAAGCGCGGACCAATAAAGCGTTCCTTGCACAGATTTCATGGCGTAGCCTCCGGCGACACGCTGCCAATGTACTTACCTTTGGCTTAATGGAACGAATCTCGCGCCACAACGGGCTTGCGCCCATGGTATTTTCGCGCACCCGAACCCGCGGAGCGATTGTGCGACAGCCCATCCCAAAGCAAGGCAGTCGGTGTCGCCGGGTGTGAGCGCGTATCGGCCGGCATGGCGGCTCGCCGCCCTCTTGCTGGCTGTCATTGCCTGCGTGCGCGCGTGCATCCTCGTGCTGCATAGCCCGATGCTTGCGCTGGCCAACAGCTACGACCAGGTGCGCTACACCGCATGCATCGACGTGGCACCGCTGCGTCCCGGGGTGCCTGCCGACGCGAGCAATCCTCAGGCGCCGTTGCGTGTGTATGCCTTTACGCATTTTTCGTTCGCGTCCTGCTACTGGACTTCCGACTTGTTGCTGACCGCGCCAGTGGCACTGGGCTGGAAACTGGTCGAGCATCTCGGCGGCGACTCCGCCCATTCGATCCGCACGCTCGGCGTGCTGCGCGTGGCGGTGTGGTGCGCGCTCGGCTGGTGGCTCACTCGGGCCCTGTGCCGGGCCAACCTGCATACGGCGGCGCTGGTGAACGGGCTGTGGCTTGCTGCCGTCGCGGCGGACCCCGCGAACACTCTGTACCTCAATACGTTCTATGCCGAACCGGCGGCGCTCATCGGCTTGTATGCCAGCATCGGCGGCGCGACGCTGCTCACGGCCGAGCACTCGCGCCAAGCGGTGGCCATGACGTTGCTCGGTGCTTGCGTGCTCGCACTGTCGAAATTCCAGCACGTCGCGTTGCCGGCGCTGCTCGGCATCGGCCTGCTGTTCGCCTGCGGCCGTTCGGCGCGGCTGACGGCTACATTGCTGCTGGCCGGCACGCTGGTCGGCGGCTTGGCTGCTACGGCCAACCGGCACTTTGCACAAGAGACGATGCACGGCATTGCATCGGCGAACCGTGCCGACTTCGTCCTCAGTGCTCTGCTGATGAACGTGGACGATCCGACCGCGACGGCCGCGCGTCTGGGCCTGCCCGCCGACTGCGCGCGCCACGCGAATGTCGACGGCCTCTTCGTCCTGCCGGAGCCGTACGAAAAAATCTGCTCCGGCATCGACAAGATCTCGACGCCACAAACCTGGCTCGCACTGCTGGGTGAACCGGTCGCGTTCGCGCGCACCCTGCTGCGCACGCCGGCGCTCACGCTGCCTTGGCTGCCGGATTATCTCGGAATCGTCGAAGGTATGGATCACGGCAAACTGCCGCCCGCGCAATGGTCACTCGCCACGGCATTCGGCAGCAGCACTGTGATCGCATGGGTGCTGCTGCTCGCGCCGTGGATCGTCTTGTTCGCTGCCTGGCGCGCGCGCCGGCCCGCGCGCGCGTATGCCGCACTGTGCGCGACGGCCAGCGCCGCGATTGTCGCGATCGCGTTATTCGGCGAAGGTTATGTGGATCTGGCCAAGCACGTCGAACTCGCCTTCGATGCTGTGCTGGCGAGCCTATGCCTGCCGTGCGTCGGGTGGCTGCGTCGAGAGCAAACGGCCGGCAGCGCGGGGCTTGCCGATCCGGACCATAGCGCCTAGCGCCGGTCGATCGGCACAAACTTCAGATTTTCCGGCCCGGTGTAATTCGCACTGGGGCGGATGATCTTGCCGTCGATACGCTGCTCGATCACATGCGCGCACCAGCCGGTGGTGCGCGAGATCACGAACAATGGCGTGAACATCGCAGTCGGCACGCCGAGCATGTGGTAGCTCACGGCGCTGAACCAGTCCAGGTTCGGGAACATCTTCTTGATGTCCCACATCGTCGATTCCAGGCGTTCGGCAATATCGAACATGCGCATGTTCTTTTGTGCCGAGGAAAGCTCGCGTGCCACTTCCTTGATCACTTGGTTGCGCGGGTCGCCGGTGGTGTAAACCGGATGGCCGAAGCCGATCACCACTTCCTTGGCGGCAACGCGTGCGCGGATGTCGGCTTCCGCCTGGTCCGGGGTGTCATAGCGTTTCTGGATCTCGAAGGCGGCTTCGTTCGCGCCGCCATGCTTGGGCCCGCGCAGGGCGCCGATCGCGCCGGCGACGCACGAATACATGTCGCTGCCGGTGCCGGCGATCACGCGCGCGGCGAACGTCGAGGCATTGAACTCATGCTCGGCGTACAGGATCAGCGAAGTGTGCATCGCGCGCACCCACTGCGCGCTGGGCTTTTCACCGTGCAGCAGATGCAGGAAATGTCCGCCGATCGAACCATCGTCCGTCTCCACGTCGATGCGCTTGCCGTTGACCGCGAAGTGATACCAGTACAGCAGCATCGAACCGAGCGAGGCGATCAGGCGGTCGGCGATATCCTTGGCGCCGGCGCTGTTGTGGTCGTCCTTCTCGGGCAGCGCACAACCGAGCGCGGACACCGCGGTGCGCATCACGTCCATCGGATGCGCGGATGCCGGCAGTTGCTCGAGCACGGCTTTGACCGATGCCGGAATACCGCGCAGCGCCTTGAGCTTGGCCTTGTAACTCGCCAGCTCCGCCGCGTTCGGCAGCTTGCCGTGCACGAGCAGGTAGGCAATCTCCTCAAACTCGCTCCGGGTGGCGAAATCGAGGATGTCGTAGCCGCGATAATGCAGATCGTTGCCGGTACGGCCTACCGTGCACAATGCCGTATTGCCGGCGGCGACGCCGGACAGGGCGACGGATTTTTTCGGCTTGAATGCAGTAGCGGTTTCGCTCATTACTTTCTCCGTTCACACCATCAGAAGATGGCGCTCGATATTTCAGTTGACGAAAATCTCAGCTTCCGGCAGCCGTGGACATTGGTCGACCGGCCGCACCAATTGCATAATTCCCTTGTAACCGACTGGATGTTGATCGCTGTACATCCAGCACTCATCGAGCGTCGAGCAGAAACAGATATTCATCGTCATGCGTTCGACGGCGCCATTGCGAAACGTTTTCCAGCGCTCCTCATCCTTGATTCCGATGGCTCGCACCTGTTCGCCCGCGCTGATCACGCCAGGATTCAACGTGGACTGCACGTAATCGTGCGGCGGCACGCCAAGCGCAATCAGCACGTTGGCCCAGGTCGTCTGCGGTTTGCCGTCGATGAAGACTTGAGCGCTCTTCACGATCGCGGGGCCGACGCCCTTGTTGTAGACATAAATCGACCGGTTGCCGTCGTCATTGCCGGCTTCAAGATACGGCCATACCTGCGCGCGTACCTGCTGATGCTGGATATACGCCGTATATCCGGACACGAACAGCGCCAACAAACCAACGAGCGCCGCTATGACCGCGGCAACGCCATCCCACTTGCGGCGCGGCGCGTCCGCCGGTTCCTCGCGTAGGGGCTGCGACAATTGTTGTTCGTCCATTCGCGCTTGCTACTTGCTCTTGGTAGCGAACAGCGAGTCGAGCTTGCGTTCGTAGTCGTGATAACCGATGCGATCGTAGAGTTCCTCGCGCGTCTGCATCGTATCGAGCACGTTCTTCTGGTGACCGTCGCGGCGGATCGCGGTGTATACAGTCTCCGCGGCCTTGTTCATCGCACGAAACGCCGACAATGGATAAAGCACGATGCCGACACCGGTCGTGCGCAGCTCATCGACGGTGAACAGCGGCGTTTTGCCGAACTCGGTGATATTCGCAAGCACCGGCACCTTCACCGCGTCGACGAATTTCCGGTACGTCGGCAGATCGTAGGCCGCTTCGGCGAAGATGCCGTCGGCGCCGGCTTCCACGCAGGCGAGTGCGCGCTCGATCGCCGCGTCCACGCCTTCCATCGCGATCGCATCGGTGCGCGCGATCAGAAAGAAGCTTGCATCGGTCTTGGCGTCCACGGCGGCCTTCACGCGATCCGCCATTTCCTGTTTGCTGACGATCTCTTTGCCGGGGCGATGGCCGCAGCGCTTCGCACCGACCTGGTCCTCGATATGGCATGCCGCGGCACCGAACTTGATCAGCGACTGCACGGTACGCGCGATGTTGAATGCGCTCGGGCCAAAACCGGTATCGCAATCGACCATCAACGGCAAATCACAGACGTCGGTTATGCGGCGAACGTCGGTCAGCACATCGTCAAGCGTATTGATGCCCAGATCCGGCAGACCCAGCGACCCGGCTGCAACACCGCCGCCGGACAAATAGATCGCGCGGTAACCCGCTCGCTTCGCCAGCAGCGCGTGATTGGCGTTGATAGCCCCGATCACCTGCAACGGTTTTTCGGCGGCGAGCGCAGCACGGAAGCGGGCGCCAGGAGAAGACATAGCGTTCATGGGAGGCTTTCCGGGAAAACGGCGCATTTTAGCCGATTCCGCCAACGGAAGCCCCGTTGCGTTGCCTGCATGCATCGTGGCTGGCGAAACCCCGGCTAAATGCGGCGCTGAATGATGCCTGCACGCGCGCAGGCGATCGGCAACCGCTCCGAAGTTGCGGCGTCTAAGGGGTAAGCAACTCCCGGAGATTTGCAATGAAACCTCTAGCCAGAACTCTGATTGGCGGCGCCGTCCTAGCGACCGCGCTGTTCACGACCGGCTGCTACTACGACACCTATCCGCAATACCGCCATTACCGCTCGACGAGCTATTACGACGATGACGGCTACTATCACCATGACACCAATTACCGGGTTCGCGCGGGCGGCGTGTGGGTGCCTGGGCATTGGCGCGGCGACGTGTGGATTCGCGGGCACTGGGAATAATCGCCGCTGCTGACGCTTACTTCGACGTCTCCAGACGCCGCCATATCGCCGCCACTTCAGCGTGATCGTCCGCACTCATGTTGGTGCGCGGCGGCTCGAGCCGGGCATGCTGCTCGAGTACCGTGCGCGCCTCGCCGGCGCGGCCGGCATCGAGCAGGCACTGTGCGAAGTGGGCGGCGTACAGCGCCTCGTACGGGTGTTGCGGGCCCATCTGTGCGACGTAATCGGCGATTGCCGGTTCGAACTCGCCCAGTGCGACCGGGATCGCGCCCGTACGGCAGCGCGTTTCGGCGATCTTCAAGCGAGCGTGGATAACATTGACGAAAGTCGGCGCGAAACGCCTCGAGCGGATCGACAGTTCGCGCTCAAACAATGGCAGCGCAGCGGCAGCGCGTCCGAGCCTGAGCAGCAGCGCCGCCTCGTTGTCGCACGCGTCGGCCAGTTGCGTGGAAGCCGGATCCTCGACGCGCTCGCGTATTGCCAGCACTCGCGCGCACAACGCTTCCGCCCGCGCATAGTCCTTGACGGACTCGGCGATTTCACAACGCAACTGCAGCACGTCGGCGAAATCCGTCGATTGTTCCCCGTACGCCCTGCGGATCTGCGCCTCCTGCGCAGCGAGCAGGCGCTCCGCATCAAGCTTTTTCTCGCCATAGATTGCGTCGCGGATGATGATCAGACGCTGCAGCGCCAATGCTGCCGTGCTGTCTTCGCCATAGTGCGCGGAGACGATCTGCCACGCGCGCTGCATCAGCGCAACCGCCTTCGCGTCGTCCGGCTCCTTGAGCGCGTTGACGCGCAGCACATCGGCGAATTCCAGGGTGTCGCGCAGGTCCGCTCTATCGCTATCCTGCAGCAGGCGCGCCGCGGCGGCGCGCGCCTCTTGAGAATGCCCCTCGTGATCGGCCATGCGCACCTTGGTCAGGTCCGCGGCCAAACGCTGCGGCGCGTTGGCCGGCAGGTGGGCCGCATCGATCATCGTTTGCGCTTCGGCGAGAACGTGCCGCGCAGTGATCACGTCGCCGGTTTCCACTGCCGCCCGCGCCTGCTGCAGCTTCAATTCCAGCAATTCCACATGCAGGTCGTCCGCGTTCGCTTCCAGCGCAGGCAACGTGCGCTCGATCAGGTCGCGCGCGCGTTGCGCCTGATCCAGATCCAGATAGCTGGCCGCCAGCACCGCCACAGCAATTGCCTTGTGGCGCGAGTTTGCGTTCAGCGTGCGCAGCGTGCGTTCGGTATTCTGATCGAGTAGCTTCGAGCGCCGAAGCGGGCCGCGGCGCGGCAGAGTTGCCCGGACCGGCACGCAGCAGATCGGTCAGCATGGCGCCGGTGACGCTGCGCACCTGTGCTTCGCGGGCAGCGCGCGAACCCTCGTCACGGGCGATGTTCATCTGGCGCAGTGCGAACCACTCGCTGGCGAACAGCAGGCCCAGCACGACCATACCGAGGCCTACGGCGTAGCGGTGACGGCGCAGAAAGCGCCCGGCGCGATAACGGAAATTACCGCCGCGTGCGCTGACCGGACGGCGATCCAGATACGCGTTGAAATCGGCGCAGACCGCGTCCATCGAGGTGTAGCGATCCGCCGGCCCCTTGGCCAGCATCTTGCGCACGATGGCATTCAGATCGCCGCTGAGCACGCCCCGCAGATGCTTCGCGTCGATCTGGTTGCCCCAGGCGCTGCGCAGTGAATCGCTGTCGAACGCCCGCGCCAGCGAAATCGGTTCGTCCTCGGCCACTGCGCGCGCCCACGCGTAGTGATCGGCGGGATCCACACGATACGGCGCCGCGCCGGTGAACACGCGGAAGCACAGCATGCCGAACTGATAGACGTCGGTCGCAACCGTGATCGGCTCGTTCCGGAACTGCTCCGGCGCGGCGTAGTCGGGAGTCATCGGACCGGCTTGCGCCGTCAGCGTGGGCGTTTTTCCGGTCGTGTCGGCGCCGATCAGCTTGGCGATGCCGAAATCCAGCAGTTTCACCCGGCCGGCATCGGTGACGAGGATGTTCGACGGCTTGATGTCGCGATGCACGACCAGGTTGCGGTGCGCGTAGGCCAGCGTCGCCGCCACGTCGCGCAGCAGTCGCACGCGCGCATCGATGTCGCAGCCGGCCTCCACGCAATACAGCGTGATCGGCGCGCCGTCCACATATTCCATTGTATAAAAAGCCTGTCCGTCGGCCAGTTCGCCGCCGTCGTACAGCGGCGCGATGTTCGGATGCACGAGGCGCGCGAGGATCTGGCGTTCGCGCTCGAAGCGCTCATGCGCACTCGCACCGACGCCGGTCTGCACGACTTTGAGCGCGACTTGCTGGCTGAATTTGCCGTCGGCGCGCTCGGCCAGATACACCACGCCCATGCCGCCGATGCCAAGCAGGCGCGTCACGCGGTAGGCGCCGAAGCGCCGGCCGAGCTGGTCTGCGTCATCGACCGCCAGAGAGCTTTGCAGCAGCGGCGCCGCTACGTCCGCGGCGACGTTCTCCACCAGCGGCGACGTGCGCGCGTGCTCGGCAAGCAGGCGCGCCAGATCGTCGCGCAATTCCGCATCGCTCTCGGACAACTCAGCCAGAAACTGCGCCTGCGCGTCGCGCGGCAGATCGAGCGCCCGGTCCAGCAGCGGCCGCAGCCGGCCCCAGGTTTCCGCGCCGATCTGCGCCATCGGCGTTATCCCGCCACGGCTGCGTCGCGGATCGCGTCGCCGAGAAAGGCGCGCGCCATGTCCCAGTGCCGGCGCACGGTACGTTCGTTGACGTCGCGTGCGCGAGCGATCTCGACAAACGAAAGACCGGCGAAGAAATGCCACTCCACGAGTTGCGCCAGATCCGCGTCGCACGCGCGCAGTTTGCCGAGCGCGGCGTCCACGGCCAGCAATTCGTCGATCGAGCGCTCCGTCTGTTCGAGGCTATCGGTCAATTCCGTGCGCGCGAATGCGCCGCCGTGCTTGTCGGTCGCGTGCTTGCGTGCAATATCGAGCAGCACCTGGCGCATGGCCTGCGCAAGCAGATTGTAGAAATGCGCGCTGCCCGACAATTGGCGCTCGTCGCCGCGCGCGAATTTGATCCAAGCCTCGTGCAGGAGGGTGGTCGGATTGATGCTGAGTTGTCCGCCCGAGCGCCGCACCTGACCGCGCGCGATGCGCTTGAGTTCGTCGTAGACCAATGCGAACAGGGTTTGCTGCGCGTCGGCATCGCCACGACCGGCAGCGTCGAGAAGCTCGGTAACCTGCGGCCGATTCGGCATGTCGCACCCGCTCTCTTCCAGCGCCGAATTCTAGCAGTATCGCGCCGCTGCCGAGGATCGCAGAAAGTCCGGTATTCTTGCCAATCCCGTTATACGATGTGCCGGCAGTATCCGCGGCTGGATGAGAGCGAAGAGCATGCCTTCAATTTGGAGACGCTGGTTCAGCCGCGGCGATGCACAGGCTGATGCCGCGATCGCGTCCCCGAGTGCTGGCTACCGTCCGGACCTGATCCCCTGCCTGCACGCGGAACATCAGGAATTGCTGGCGCTGTTCGGGGCCCTGGAGCGCGCGAGCAAATCCGCCGACGAAGTGACATGCCGCACCGCTCTCGACCGCTTCACGCGCCTGCTGCAACAGCATCTGCTCGCGGAAAACCGGCATCTGTACGGCTACTTCGCGCGCCATGCGGACCCGAATCCGAACGTCGCGCAGCGCGTGGAAACCATGTCCACTGAAATGCTGCAGATCGGCAAGACCTTGCACCGCTTCGTCACGGCGTACGCGCAGGCGCCGTGGACCGCCGGACTGCGCGAGAAGCTGCAGCAGGAAATTCCCGTGATCGGTTCGGTGCTGTCGCGCCGCATCCACGAGGAAGAAACCGAGTTGTATCCGCTGTACCTGCCACGCACTTCGTAGAAATCCGTCGCACGAGCTTCGCCGGAAGCTGCTCTCGGCCTGAATGGGTCGCCATCGCCAGAGCGGACAGTGTCCGCCATGTCCGGTTTCTTTCGCCCTCGCGTAATACCAATGCAAGACATCACCGCGCGATGTCACATCGGAGACGAGGTCATGAATTCCCGCTATTTGCTGGTACGCCTGCTGCTGGCGATGTTGGTGCTGCTCAGCGTCGTTCCTGCTTACGCCGCAACGTCGTACTGCGTCACCAATTCGCAAGAGTTGCAGCTCGACTTGAGCCTGGCCGCCAAGAACAAGGGCGACAACGTGATCAGGATAGCGCGCAGCGCTACCGCGTACACGCTGACGACCGTGGATTTTTATCAGATTTACGGCGCGATGTCCCTGCTCGGCGGATACGACGCGAATTGCAAAACACGCATCGTCGACTCCGCCAATACGGTAATCGATTTCGCCGGCACTTCGCCGCTGTTCCAAACGTACTACGCGCCGTCGAATTCGCTGCTGCAGTTCGATGGACTCACGTTGCAAAATGGCGCGCAGATCATGTTTTCCGTCGGTAGCTACAACTGCTGCATACCCGACGAAGCCGGCAATCTGCGCGTGACCAATACGCGCATTACCGGCTTCAGCGCCAACGTCGGGTATCACAACGACGGCACCGTACTTTTCGACGGAACCAGTTCGCACATGCTGCTGAGCAATGTGCTGATCGATCACATCGTGCAGACTGGCAGCTCGGCCTGCGCCGTGAGCTTCAATACCGGGGGCAGCAGCCTCACGCAGTTGAGTTATCTCAGCGTCGATCTGGCGGGCGGCAAGCCATTCTGCTTCGAGGCCGACGAGTTGGAGGGAGAGGGCGGCACGTTCCACTACGACGTTTACAACAGCGTGTTCTGGGCTTCCGACGGCGGCAACACCGGGTTGCTCGGCATTCAGAAGGAGGGTTCGATCGAGGTCAATCTCGTCAATGACGTCTTTCACTCGTACCTCGGCGATGGTGCCGTAACCTCCAAGTCGGCACTCGCGCCGATGCAATCCGACCCGCTCTGGGTGGACCCGGCGAACGGCAACTATCATCTGGCTGCGAGCCAGCCAGGCGGCGCGGCCAATGCGGCCGTCAACAATGGCGCGAGCATCGTTCCGTTCGGCGTGACCAGTCGCGACATCGAAGGCAATCAACGGCCGGTCGGCAGCCACCCGGATCGCGGGGCCTACGAGTCGCCGTTCGACGACGCGTCCACGCTGACGGTCACCAGTACCGGCGACGACGGCAGCGCCGGCACGCTGCGCGCGGCGATTACGAATGCCAACATGTATGCCGGAGCGCACATGATCGTGTTCGATCTGGGCGGCTGTCCAGCGGTGATTTACCTCAGTTCACCACTGCCGAACATTACGAGTGCGATCACCGTGGACGGTTATACGCAAGCCGGATCGAGCCCGAACGACAGCGAGAACGTATTCGACGCCAGTCTGTGCGTGCTGATCAAGCCGGCGACCAGCGCGTTGGCAGCGTTCCGTGTGCCGAGCAACGCCCAGGGCGGCAGCGCCGCGTCGCTGACTCTGCGCGGCGTCGGCCTCGGCGGCTTCGGGCAGGACGTATTGCTGCTCGGCGGCGCCAACCATGTGATCGTGGGCAACCAGTTCGGGGGCACCGCCAATGGTGTCGATCTGGGCACGTCGAGCCTGACCGACATCACAGTCGGTGTCGACGCCGACAGTTTTGTCATCGGCAGTTTCGACCTGGCCAATCGCAACGTCATCGGCGGCGCGCCGCTGGGCACCGGCATAAATATCCAGTACGGAGTCGCCAGCGACACCGACCATTGCCAGATCGTCAACAACTGGATCGGTTTCGCGCCGGACGGCGTGAGCGCGATGCCGAACGCATTCGGCGTCCAGGTGAGCGGCAGCGGCTGCGCCGTCGTCGACAATCGCCTCGTCGGCAATTCCGTGCATCAGTTATGGATCAATGGTGGGCACCACAACGTCGTCCAGCACAACATCATCGGGTACAACCTGGCTGTGGACGATTTGCCGAACAGTGGCGTCGGCATACTGATCAGCGGCGATGACAATACGATCGGTGGCTCCGCGACCGGCATCTCGCCGGGCGATCTGCTGAGCAATGTGGTCGGCAAGATGACCGGCGGCGGCATCGTGGTGGCGTCGGGCGTCGGCAATTCGATTCGCGGCAACTCCGTTACGAACAACGGCCCGAATCACGACGGCGCCGGCATGGACATCGATCTCGGCAATGACGGCCCGACCGCGAATGGCAACAGCAATTTCGGACCGAACTACCTGCAGCACTTCGCCGTGGTCGATGGCGTGCTCTACACGGACTATCCGCCGGTCGGCGACTTCAACCTGCCGGCGACGCTCAGCGCGCATCTGGATGCGGCGCCGGGCGACTATCGTGTCGACCTGTACTTCAGTTACGACTGTTCGGCCAGCGGACGCGGGCATGCGCAAAGCTACCTGCGTGATTTCGCCGTCAGCATTCCCGCCGGCAGCAGCACGGCGGCGTTTTCATTCCCGTTCAATCTGCCGGTCGCCAAGTCGTTCAACGGCCTGGCCTTGACCGCCACGAGCGTCGTCAATGGCACTTCCGAAGTCGGCACATGTTTCGCGCTCGGCAACGCCGTGAATGATGCCATTTTCAAGAGCGGCTTCGGCTACGGCGCCGAGTATTGAAGCACCGCGAAAAAAAGGGCGGCCAAGATGCCGCCCTTCATTTCCGCAGCATGTCCGTATTGATCAGCACACGGCAATTCGCCAACTGCGACGGACTTGACCGGCAACACGTCTGCTTACTGGACAACGGCGAGGACATCGAAGAACGGTTTCAATCCGTAATCGTTCGCGCGCTTTCCCCGATGCGCCGGATGCCATGCGAGGGCGTCCGGCGCTTTTTTTTGACTGCGCTCAGTGCTGGCGCGCCGCTTCCAGCTCTGCAGCGATGCGATCGGCTTTGTATACTTTGTGCAAAGCTTCGAGTATCGCGCCGGAATGCACCGCAACCGTGCGGTTGACGCGTTCGTCGAACCAATAGTCGCCGCCGAGCGATTCGATGTTGCCATCGAACACGAGACCGACGATTTCGCCGTTGCGATTGACCATCGGGCTGCCCGAATTGCCGCCGATGATGTCGTTCGTTGTGACGAAGTCGAAGCGCTGCTGCATGTTGAGCTGCGACTTGGCATCGAGCCAGGTCTGCGGCAACGCGAACGGATCCTGGCCCGTCGCTCGCGCGAACGCACCGGCGATGTCGGTGAACGGCTGCACGAACTTGCCTTTCACTTCCCAGCCCTTGACTTCGCCGAACGAGAAGCGCTGCGTGAACGTCGCGTCCGGATAGACGCTGGTCCCGTACTTTTCGAACCGTGCAGCGGCGATCAGCTCGGAGTTCTTGTCGATTACCGATTCCACTTCGTCTTCGTAGCGCTTGCGGATTGCGCGCGCCTGCGCATCGATGCTGCGCGCGAGCACGATGAACGGATCGTTCGACTTCGCGACGGCATCGCCCTTGTCGTTCCACAGCGATTTGCGCAAAGCCGCGTCGCCAAGCCCGGTTCCGGCAATCCACTTCTGGGCCAATGCCTCGGGCGACTCCTTGCCGAGCACCTGTTTGACGAACGGATCATCCGCGCCGAGCCATTCGCGCAGCTTCGTCAGCGCGAGCGTCAGTTTCACTTTCTCGAATTCCGGATAGACCGGCGCGGTGGAGAACAGGCGCTGTTCCTGCGCCGGCAGCGCCGACTCGGTGAACTCGCGCAGGCGCTCGGCATTCGGCTTCTTGCGTTCGTCCGCGCCGCGCACGAGCGCGCGTGCGTAGCTGAAATATTTCGAGTTGAAGCCGCGGCCATATTCGATGAACGTCAGCGGCACGTGCAGGTTGCGATACGTCGTCTGCGCTTTCGCAATCTCGTCCCACGCCGCTCCGTACTTGGCCTTGCGCGCCGGATCGGCATTGACGTAGTCGCGCAGCTCCGCTTCCTGCTTGCGCTTGAAGTTGAACACCGCCGGATCGAGCAACGCCTGCAGACGCCCATACAGCGCCTTGTATGAATTCTCGATGCCGAACAGATCGCTCTGCGCGATGCGCGATTGTTCCGCGCCCTGGCTGCGGAATTGCTCGATGACGCCGCGCGCTTCGGACAGTTGCAGCAGGCGGTTGACGGTGTCGACGTCGCGCACGGTTTCCAGTTCGGAAATCGTCAGTTGCCGGTCGGTGCCGCCCGGATTGCCGACCGTGATCGTCAGCTCCCCATCCTCGGCGCCCGCTTTGGAGAACGGGAAGAAATCCTTGACGACCGCAGGCTTGTCGTCCTCGTACGCACGCAGCACGCCCATGTCGAGGTCGTAGCGCGGGAAATTGAAATTGTCCGGATCGCCGCCGAAGAACGCGATGGCCAGTTCCGGCGCGAACACGAGGCGCACGTCCTGATAGCGATGGTACTTGTATATGTCGTACACGCCGCCGTGATAGAGACTGATGACTTCGCAACGCGTGTGCTGCTTGTCCGTACCGACGCATTCCTTCTCGATATCGGATTTCACCGCTTTCTCGGACTTGCTGTATTCCGCGCCGCTCTTGCCTTCGGTCGCCTTCTTCACGCGCGCGGTCACGTCGGAAATCGCGTCGAGCCGGTTCAGCTCGATCTCGGGACACTTGATCTCGTCCTTGCTCTCTTTCGCGTAGAAACCGGTCTTGATGAAATCCTTGTCGGCAGTTGAAAGCTGCTGCACGCAGGAATTCACGCAGTGGTGATTGGTCAGCACCAAACCCGTGGGCGAGACGAACGACGCGGAACAGCCGCCGGCGATGCGCACGGCCGCGCGCTGCGCGCGCGTGACCCATTCGGCCGCCGGCGTGAAATTGTATTTGGCCTGCAACTGCGCGACGGGCAGGTTGTCGGGTGTCCACATGCCTTCACCGGCGAATGCGCACGCGGCACTGAGCCCGAGGCTCGTGGCAACAATAAGTTTTTTCAAGTCAATCTCCCCATAATTGCGAACAGTCGAGTCTAGAGCGGCCGTCACCGGCCGCTCCGTGCCAGAAGTCACGTCTATCCGCGTTTGGCGAACAGGTGCTCGACGCCGGCGCGTTCCTCACGCAGCTCTTTTTCCGTCGCATCCATGCGTTCGCGAGAGAACGCGTTGATGTCGAGGCCCTGTACGATACTGAACTTGCCGTCCTTGCAGGTCACTGGGTAACCGTAGATCACTCCCGGCTTGATGCCGTAGCTGCCGTCGGACGGAATGCCCATCGAGGCCCAATCGCCATCCGTCGTGCCGAGCGCCCATGTGCGCATGTGGTCGATCGCCGCGGAAGCCGCCGAAGCCGCGCTCGATGCACCGCGCGCCTTGATGATCGCCGCTCCGCGTTGTTGCACCGTCGGTATAAAAGTATCCTTGTACCATTTTTCATCGACGACGCTCAGCGCCGCCTTGCCGTTGACGCTGGCGTGGTGAATGTCCGGATATTGCGTCGAGGAATGGTTGCCCCAGATCGTCACCTGCCTGATCTGGGTCGTGTGCGTGCCGGTTTTCTCGGCCAGCTGGCTCAATGCGCGATTGTGGTCGAGGCGCACCATCGCCGTGAAACAGTTCGGATCCAGATCCGGTGCATTCTGCTGCGCGATCAGTGCGTTCGTGTTGGCCGGATTGCCGACCACGAGCACCTTCACATTGCGCTTGGCGTGCGCGTTGAGCGCCTTGCCTTGTGGCGCGAAGATCGCGCCATTGGCTTCGAGCAGATCCTTGCGTTCCATGCCGGGGCCGCGCGGGCGCGCGCCGACGAGCAGCGCGTAGTCGACATCTTTCGCGGCGACGTTCGCGTCGTCGGTCGCGACCACCCCGGCCAACGTCGGGAACGCGCAATCGTTGAGCTCCATGACCACGCCCTGCAGCGCCGGCAGCGCGGGTGTGATTTCGAGCAGATGCAGAATGACCGGCTGATCCGGGCCGAGCATGTCGCCGGCAGCGATGCGGAACAGCAGGGCGTAGCCGATCTGGCCGGCGGCGCCGGTGACGAGTACGCGTACGGGTTGCTTCATGACCGACTCCTAGTGCGAAATTTTCCGATGCCGCGCCGATGCGGCAGTTACTTCAGTTCAGCGAAGAATTGCTGGATGCGCTTCAGGCCGTCGGTGAGCTCGCTCGGCTTGCATGTGTAGGAAATGCGGATCGCACGCGGTTCGCCGAACGCGGAGCCCGGCACGCAGGCTACCCCTTTGGCGTCGAGCAGGGCGCCGCAGAAATCGACGTCATTGGCGATCGCATTCGCGCCATGCTTCTTGCCGAACGCAACGGAAATGTCCGGAAACGCATAAAACGCGCCTTGCGGACGCGGGCAGCGCACGCCCGGGATTGCCGCGAGCGCGGCCATGACTTCATCACGGCGTTTGGCGAAGTCGGCGTTCTTCTGCTTCGGCACGTCCTGTGGACCGTCGAGTGCGGCGACTGCCGCGGCGGTGACGACCTCGGGCAAGTTCGTGATGTGATTCGAATTCAAAGTGACCATCGCCTGCGCGACCGATTCCGGTCCGGCAATGAGACCGACGCGCCAGCCGGGCATGCCATAAGTCTTCGAAACCGAATCGATGATGACAACTCGGTCGCGCAGTTCCGCACGCGCCTTGATCACATGCGCATACGGCAAGCCATCGAAGATCATGCGGTTATAGATGTCGTCCGACAGTACCCACAGCGTCGGGTGTTTGGCGAGCACGTCGGCGATGGCGTTGATCTCGTCCGGCGTGTAAACCATGCCGGTCGGATTGGACGGATTGTTGAACAGCAGCAGCTTCGTGGTGGGCTTGATCGCCGCGTCGAGCTGGGCCGGCGTGAGCTTGTAGTTTTGTTCGGCCGGACATGGCAGCAATGTGATCTTCGCGTCGAGAATTTCGGCGATGTCGACGTAACTGGTCCAGTACGGCGTCGGGATCAGGATTTCGTCGCCTTCGTCGAGCAACGCGTACATCAAGTTGAACAGCACCTGCTTCGCGCCGACCCCGGCCGCCAGATTCTTGCGCTCGTAGCCTTCGAAGCCGCCTTCGCGCAGATGCTTGAGGAAGGCATCGAGCAGCGCGTCGCTGCCGCGGTTGGAGCCGTATTGGCCGCTGTCGTGCTTGAGCGCCTCATGTGCTGCCGCATAGACGTGCTCCCCGGGCAGAAAATTCGGCACGCCGATCGAGAAGCTGATGATGTCGCGACCCGCCGCTTTGAGCTTCTTCGCCTTCTCGGCAACCAGCATGATGGCACTGGGTTTCGCACGGCTCATGCGCTGCGCAAGCTTCAGCATCGAAGATTCCTCGGAAGACAAAAACGGAACGCGAAATTCTAACATAGCCCCTGCTGCGCCGCCGCAGTGTCGCGGACATCCACCGAAGAATTGTCGTGGGGAATTTTGCTAAGCTCGGCCCGTTCGGCAGGGGCGGACCAAACCAACACACGGAGGCGCGTATGCTGCACTTGATCTGGATGATACTTGTCGGTTTCATCGTTGGCCTGATTGCGCGCGCGATCATGCCCGGCGTCGAGCACATGGGTTTCTGGATGACCTCTATTGTCGGCATCGGCGGCTCGCTCGTCGGCGGCCTGATCGGCATGGTCATCAAGCGCCCCGCGCCCGGAGCGATGTTTCATCCGGCGGGTTTTCTGCTGTCCATCGTCGGCGCTCTCGTCTTGTTGTGGGTGATTCAGCGCGCCGGCATCCACTTCTAGATCGGCTGTCACGCCGGCAAAAGAAAAGCCGCCCCGAGGGCGGCTTTTTTTCGTGCTCGCAATCGATCTTGATCAACGCGCATCGAGCGCCTGATTCCACTGCTCGATGCGCCGGTGCATCTTCGTCAGCAGCGGCTGGTAATCGCCGTGGATCGTGATCGAGCCGATCTTTTCGCCGGCGCGCACGGCATCGACGATCTTGCGGTCCTCGCCATCGATGATCTGGCCGAACACCGTGTGCTTGCCATCGAGCCACGGCGTCGGCACGTGGGTGATGAAAAACTGGCTGCCGTTTGACGCAGGACCTGCGTTCGCCATCGAAAGCACGCCGGGTTTATCGTGCTTGAGCGCCGGCACGATTTCATCTTCGAAGCGATAGCCGGGGCCGCCGCGGCCGTCGCCGTTCGGACAACCTCCCTGGATCATGAAATCGGGGATCACGCGATGAAACGTGAGCCCGTCGTAGTACTTGCGCACGGCCAGATTGACGAAGTTCGCCACGGTGACCGGAGCCTGTTCAGCGAACAGGTGCAGATGAATCGTGCCACGCGCGGTCGTGATGTGGGCCTGGATGTCGGGGTGCAGAGTCGTCATGGTCGAAATTCCGTGGGGATTGGCCGAAATGATAGCCCAAGCCGAACTTTTGTTGTTGCAACGCGGCGGAAACATCGAAATTGCAGTATAATTCTCCGTTTCCCTAGAGCCCTTCCCTGCCTGACGGCGGGTCATTGCCATGTCCATCGAAAATCTGCGCAACATCGCCATCGTCGCCCACGTCGACCATGGCAAGACCACGCTCGTCGACTGCCTGCTCAAGCAATCGGGCACGTTCAGTGAGCGCACCGTGCTCGCCGAGCGCGTGATGGACAGCAACGACCAGGAAAAGGAACGCGGCATCACGATCCTGGCCAAGAACACCGCGATCACGTGGCGCGGCAACCGCATCAATATCGTCGACACGCCCGGACACGCCGATTTCGGCGGCGAAGTCGAGCGCGTGCTGTCGATGGTCGACACGGTGTTGCTGCTCGTCGACGCGATGGACGGCCCGATGCCGCAGACGCGCTTCGTCACGCAGAAAGCATTCCAGATGGGCTTCAAGCCGATCGTCGTCATCAACAAGGTCGACCGCCCCGGCGCGCGCCCGGGCTGGGTGCTCGACCAGACTTTCGATCTGTTCGATCGCCTCGGCGCGACCAACGAACAACTGGATTTCCCGGTCGTGTATGCCTCGGCGCTGCACGGCTACGCGAGCCTCGATCCCGACGCGCGCGAAGGCGACATGACGCCGTTGTACGAGGCGATCATGAAGCATGTGCCGGCGCCGCAGGTCGATCCGGATGGCCCGTTCCAGATGCGCCTGAGCCAGCTCGACTACAACTCGTACGTCGGCCTGATCGGCATCGGCCGCATCCAGCGCGGCAAGGTGCGCACGAACATGCCGGTTGCGATCGTCGATCGCGACGGCAAGAAGC
>Ga0207667_10001109_pt1 | contig 33948 bp, 28 predicted proteins | sample KBSCornC52_FD_184301 | JGI IMG/M metagenome (GOLD analysis project Ga0207667, IMG submission 184301) | Corn rhizosphere microbial communities from Kellogg Biological Station, Michigan, USA - KBS Corn C5-2 (SPAdes) (version 2) | ecosystem: Host-associated > Plants > Roots > Rhizosphere > Soil ...
CGCTGGCCGCGCCGCCGCACCATGCTAAACCTGCCGCCGATTCCGGCCGGTCGCGGCCGTGGCGAGGGAGACGGCCCGTGAAACGCGCGTCCTGGAGTGGTCCGCTGGTGGCCCTCGCGCTGGTCGCGGGGCTGGTTGCGGCTTGCCGCCGCCCGGCCGACGAGGCGCGCACGCCGGCCGCGCCGCCCACGGTCGAACGCGCGGGTCCGGTGCTGTGGAACGAGGCGACCGGCGCTTTCGAACTTGGCGGCAAGCCGCTGAGGACCTCGAAGATCTGGACCTTCGATGGATCGACGGAAGGCTTCACCGGAGAGAACAGCAAGATCACGCCGGCGCCGGGACAAGGGCTGGCGGTGGTGATGGTCGACCCCACGATCCGCTCGCCAAAAGGACTGAACGTTCCAGGCGGCCAATACCCGTTGGTCTTGGTGCGGCTGACCCGCACGGCGCCCGGCGTGCTCTGGGACGGGGCCCTCTACTACGCCACGCCCGCGCACGGCGAGGCGATCGGCTTCCTGGGCAAGCCGCTCGCCGGCGCGAACCCGAAGCTCGGCGAGACCACGACGCTGGTCTACGACATGAGCCGCCAGGCGCTCGGCGGATCGGATTGGGTGCAGTCGACGATCGACCAGATCCGGTTCGACCTGGAGGACAAGCCAGGCGGCGCCTTTGTCATTCGCCAGATCGCGATCGCTGAAAATCCGGACCCTGCCGCCCTGGGCTCCAGCGCGGGTCCGGCGACAGCTCCCGCCGCCGCGCCGAAGCCCTGAGCGCGTCGACCGCGGCGTAGGGGCAGAGCGTGGTCTTCAGTTCGGTCATCTTCATCTTCTATTTCCTGCCGTTCTTCCTGGTGGGTTACTACCTGTCGGGCTGGCGGGCGGGCGCCCTGCTGGCCGGCAGCGCCGCCTTCTATGTCTGGGGCGAAGGCGGCTACGTTTTCCTGCTGCTCGGCCTGATCGGCCTCAACTACGCCGGCTCTCGCTGGATCGAGGCCACCACCGTACGAGGCGGGCGGATGGCGATCCTGACGGCTCTGGTGGTCGCCGACTTTTCGGTGCTGGGCTTCTTCAAATACTCCGAGTTCCTGGTGCACAACCTGAACCTCCTCCTGGCCGGAAGCCCTTTGCCGGAAGTCCACCAGGCGCTGCCGCTCGGCATCTCCTTCTTCACCTTCCAGCTCGTCAGCTACGCCGTGGACGTGCATCGCGGCGCGGTTCCGGTCGAGCGCGATCCGGTCCGGTTCGCCGCCTATATCCTGATGTTCCCGCACCTCATCGCCGGCCCGATCGTCCGCTACGCCGACATCCGCGACGAGATGCACGCCGATCGCCGCCGGACCGCGCACATCGGGCTCGGCGTGCAGTATTTTATCGTGGGCCTTTGCCAGAAGGTGCTGGTGGCCAATGTCGTGGCGCCGCTCGCCGACCACGCCTTCGCCGCCGACCTCCAAGGGCTCGATGCGACCACGGCCTGGCTCGGCGTGTGGGCCTACACCCTGCAGATCTACTTCGACTTCTGCGGCTATTCGAACATGGCCATCGGACTCGCTTTCCTGCTCGGCTTCACCTTCCCGAAGAACTTCGACTACCCCTACGTCGCCCAGTCGATCACCGAGTTCTGGCGCCGCTGGCACATGAGCCTGTCGTCCTGGTTTCGCGACTACGTCTACATTCCCCTGGGCGGCAACCGCGGCGGCCTTGCACGGACGGTGCGCAACCTGCTGATCGTCTTCTTCCTGACCGGCCTGTGGCACGGCGCGGCCTGGCGGTTCATTGTCTGGGGCCTGTTCCACGGCGGATTCCTGATGCTGGAGCGGTTTGGGCTCGGGCGGATCCTGCAGGCCGCGCCCCGGCCGCTGCGGCACCTCTACGCCGTGCTCGTGGTGATGGTCGGGTGGGTCTTTTTCCGCGCCGACAGCCTGCCGCATGCGCTGCACGTGCTGGGCCAGATGGCGCAGCCTGCTCGGTTCCTGGCGCCGGACCCGGCGCTGTCAATCCTCCTGAACGCCCAGTCTGTGGCCGCGCTGGTGGCGGGCTCGCTGCTCTCCGCGCCGCTCCTGCCGGCCCTGATGGAGCGCCTGCGGGCGCCGCGCGCCGAGCCGCCGCGGCCGGATCTCCCGGGACGGCTCGAAACCCGCAGCGTGCATGCCCTGCCGATCCCCCTGCTGGCGGCCGGCTTCGTGATCTCCATCGCGTTCCTGGTGGGGTCGACCCTGAACCCCTTCCTATATTTCCGGTTCTGACGTGAGACTGGCCTCACGCCGCCACTGGCGACTGCTGGTCGGGACGATCCTGATCCTGATGGCGATCGCACCGCTGACGGGATCGGTCCGGCGTGGGCTGCTGCCTCACTGGCTGAGGGCGCCGGGAATCCATGAGAACCGCGTGCTGGCGCCGCGGCCCGTCTGGCCGAAGGGCCCCGCCGAGGTGGCCGCCTTTCGCAAGGCCGTGGATCCCTATGTCGCCGATCATTTCCCGCTGCGGCCCTATCTCATCGGCCTTCTCAATCGCCTGCGGATGATGGTCGGCGTCAGCGGCTCCAGCCGGGTCATCGTGGGGCGCGACGGCTGGTTGTTCTATGACGACGACAGCCACCTGGGCGGTTCGCGCGGCGACCCGCCGCTGGCCGGGCCGCAGATTCGAGCCTGGCTCACCACCCTGGCTGGGCGGACCGAATACGCCCGGGCCCACGGCGCGACCTATCTGATCGTTTCGCCGCCCTCCAAGGAGTCGATCTATCCGCAGCACGGCCCTGGCTGGTTCCGTGGGCCGAGCGCTGATCGGAACACCCTCCTGCTCCCGAGGCTGGCGCGGGAGAGCGGCGCCGGCCAGGTTCTCTACCTCTACCCCCAGGTGGCGCAGGCGACGGCGGCGGGCCAGAAGACCTTTAGCCGGCACGACACACACTGGACGGGCTTCGGCGCCTATGCGGGCTACGCGGGCCTGATGGAGCGCCTGCATGCAATGGGCCTTACCGAAGCGCCGAGGCCGCTGTCGGACTTCACGAGGGCGGACCCCGGCGACTTCGGGCCGCGGGACCTCGCCTCGATGCTGGGCGTGTCCGATTTCGTCAAACTCGAATTTCCCCGTTTCGAGGACTACCCCGCCGAGGCCAGGCAACGGATCACCTATCTCGACGCTAAGCGGGACTGGACGGCGCCGCGCTTCATCGACACCGGCGAGGTCGGAAAGCCCGTCCTGCTCCTGGTGCGGGATTCCTTCTCGAACGAACTCCTGCCGTTCCTTCTCACCCATTTCAGCCGCATCGTGCTCGTCCACAGTCAGCAGGGCTTCTGGCGGCAGGACCTGATCGATCGCTTCCATCCGGATATCATCATCTTCGAGGTCATCGAGTCGGGGCTGCAGTGGGGGGAGGGCGAGGGGCCGCCAGCTTCCCCCGAGGCCGTGGCGCGCATCGACAGCGTGCTGAACCGCGCCGGGCGCACACGCCGCGCCGCGCCGCCAGTCGCCATGCCGAGGCTGACTCCGCTCGACCCCAGGACTTCGGCGATCGTTCGCGCGGCGGCGGCCAGCGGCAACTGCAATGTCGAAAGGGCCGAACTCGTGCCGGGCGAGGGCGGCGAGGCGATCTTCAAGGTGACCGGCTGGCTGTCGGAACTTGGCAGCCAGGTCACCTCGCCAGACGGGTTCATCATGCTCAAAGGCCCCGGCGGCGCCTTCATCGGGCAACTTCGCATGGACAAGGCGCGACCCGACGTCGCGGCCTACTTCAAGAATCCGCTCGGCGCGCAGAGCGGCTTCGTCGGGGAATTCTACATTCGCAAGGCGCCAAGCGGCGTCTACGCCCTCTCGGTCTATCGCCGCGCCGGCGGCGGATGGATCGGTTGCGCAGGGACGCCGACGGTCACCGCGCCCTAGGCGCCCGTTTTCTGGGCATTAGAAAAATCGTCCCCCGGTTCAGCTTTCCGCCCATCGACAAGGGGTGATCTTGCCGGGTAAATGCCCGCGATCACGGCCAGCTTCTCAAGAATGAGGGGTTCGGCCGCGTTTCGGCGTGGCTTGAGAGGACGTTATGGGGTTCCCCCAGAAGCAGGGTTTGTACGATCCGGCGAACGAGCATGACTCGTGCGGCGTGGGCTTTGTGGCCAATATCAAGGGCCGCAAATCGCACGAGGTGATCGAAGCCGGCCTGCAGATCCTGGTGAACCTCGATCATCGCGGCGCCGTGGGGGCCGACCCGCTGGTCGGCGACGGCGCCGGCTGCATGATCCAGATCCCTGACGCCCTGCTGCGGGCCTGGGCGGAAGGCGAAGGCCTGACCCTTCCGGCCGCCGGCGAATACGCCGTGGCTATGTGCTTCCTGCCGCGCGACGAGACGGCGCGGGCCATGGCCTGCGCACAACTTGAGCACTTCCTGACCGTTGAGAAGCAGCCGCTGATCGGCTGGCGTGACGTTCCCACCGACACGACCGGCCTGGGCGAGGCGGTGCTGGCGCAGATGCCGGTGATCCGTCAGGCGATCATCGGACGCGGCCCGAACATCCGCGACCAGGACGCACACGAACGCAAGCTGCTGGCGGTGCGCAAGCAGACCCAGAACCCGCTGCGCGAGCTTGCCGCCAAGCGCAACATTCCCGGCCTGACCGAGCTGTTCATCCCCTCGTTCTCCACGCGCACGGTGGTCTACAAGGGCCTGCTGCTCGCCCACCAGGTCGGCAGCTTCTACAAGGACCTCACCGATCCCCTGACGGAATCGGCCCTGGCGCTGGTCCACCAGCGGTTCTCGACCAACACCTTTCCGTCGTGGCGCCTGGCGCACCCCTACCGGTTCATCGCCCACAACGGCGAGATCAACACGGTGCGCGGCAACGTGAACTGGATGAACGCGCGCCGCCGGTCGATGGAAAGCGAGCTGCTGGGCCCCGACCTCAACAAGATGTGGCCGCTGATCCCGCACGGCCAGTCGGACACCGCCTGCCTCGACAACGCGCTGGAACTGCTGGTGGCCGGCGGCTATCCGCTCGCCCAGGCGGTGATGATGCTGATGCCCGAGGCTTGGGCCGGCAACCCGCTGATGGACGCCAAGCGGCGGGCCTTCTACGAGTACCACGCCGCCCTGATGGAGCCGTGGGACGGCCCTGCCGCCGTGGCCTTCACCGATGGCCGCCAGATCGGCGCGACGCTCGACCGCAACGGCCTGCGGCCCGCGCGCTTCATCATCACCGACCAGGACCATGTGATCATGGCCTCCGAGGTTGGTGTGCTCGACGTCCCGGAGGAGCGGATCGTCCGCAAGTGGCGGCTGCAGCCGGGCAAGATGCTGCTGATCGACATGGAGGAGGGCCGCATCATCGAGGACGAGGAGATCAAGCGCTCCCTCGCCGAGGCCGCCCCCTACGAAGAGTGGCTCTCCGAAACCCAGTTCAAGCTGGAGGAGCTGGCGCTCGCCGCCGAGCCCGAAGCGCCGCTCTCCAACGACCCGGCGACGCTTCTCGATCGCCAGCAGGCGTTTGGCTACACCCAGGAAGACCTGAAGTTCTTCCTCGAACCCATGGCCAAGGCCGGCGACGACCCGATCGGCTCCATGGGGTCGGACACGCCGATCGCGGTGCTCTCGCGCCGGCCAAAGCTGCTCTACGAGTACTTCAAGCAGAACTTCGCCCAGGTCACCAATCCGCCCATCGACCCGATCCGCGAGGAGCTGGTGATGAGCCTGGTCTCGATGATCGGGCCGCGCCCGAACCTGCTCGGCCGCCAGGCCGGCACGCACAAGCGTCTGGAGGTGGCCCAGCCGATCCTCACCGACGAGGACCTGGCGAAAATCCGCGCCGTCAACGAACTGCTGGACGGCGCCTTCCGCACGGCCACGCTCGACGCGACCTGGCCCGCGGGCGAGGGCGCCAATGGCCTTGAGCCGGCGCTGGAGCGGCTGTGCCGCGAGGCCACGGACGCTGTCCTGGCGGACATGAACATCCTGATCCTGTCCGATCGCGCGACCGGGCCCGACCGCGCGCCGATCCCGGCCGCGTTGGCCACCGCCGCCGTCCATCACCACCTGATCCGCCAGGGTCTGCGCATGCAGACCGGCCTCGTCATCGAGACCGGCGAGGCGCGCGAGGTGCACCACTTCTGTGTGCTGGCCGGCTATGGCGCGGAGGCGGTGAATCCGTACCTCGCATTCCAGACGCTGGAGCAGCTGCGCGTCGAGAACGGGCTCGGCCAGTCCGCCTACGAGGTTCGCAAGAACTATATCAAGGCGATCGGCAAGGGCGTTCTGAAGGTGATGTCCAAGATGGGCATCTCCACCTACCAGTCCTATTGCGGCGCGCAAATCTTCGACGCCGTCGGCCTCTCGTCGGCGCTGATCGCGAAGTATTTCACCGGCACAGCCTCGACCATCGAGGGCGTGGGCCTGGCCGAGATCGCCGGCGAGGCGGTGCGCCGCCACCGCGACGCCTATGGCGACAACCCGATCTACGCGACCATGCTGGACGTCGGGGGGCAATACGCCTGGCGCCTGCGCGGCGAGACCCATGCCTGGACGCCAGAGTCGGTGGCGGCCCTGCAGCACGCGGTGCGCGGCAACCTGCCGGACGAGTACCGGGCGTTCGCGCGCAACATCAACGAACAGTCGGAGCGGCTGCTCACCCTGCGCGGGCTGATGCGGTTGAAGCCGGCCGACAAGCCGATCCCGCTGGACGAGGTCGAACCGGCTTCCGAGATCGTGAAGCGCTTCGCCACCGGCGCGATGAGCTTCGGTTCGATCAGCCGCGAGGCCCACACCACGCTGGCCATCGCCATGAACCGCGTGGGGGCCCGGTCGAACACGGGCGAGGGCGGGGAGGAAAGCGACCGCTTCAAGTCGTTGCCCAACGGCGACTCCATGCGCTCGGCCATCAAGCAGGTCGCGTCGGGTCGCTTCGGAGTGACGGCCGAGTATCTGGTCAATGCCGACGACATCCAGATCAAGATGGCCCAGGGCGCCAAGCCCGGCGAAGGCGGCCAGCTTCCCGGTCACAAGGTCGACAAGAACATCGCCCGCGTGCGGCACTCCACCCCGGGCGTCGGCTTGATCTCGCCGCCGCCACACCACGACATCTATTCGATCGAGGACCTGGCGCAGCTCATCCACGACCTGAAGAACGTCAACCAACGCGCCAGGATTTCAGTGAAACTGGTGTCGGAGGTGGGTGTCGGCACGGTTGCGGCGGGGGTCGCCAAGGCGCGCGCCGACCACGTGACGATCTCCGGGTTCGAAGGCGGCACGGGCGCCAGTCCGCTGACCTCGCTGACTCACGCCGGGTCGCCTTGGGAAATCGGCCTGGCCGAAACCCAGCAGACCCTGCTGCTCAACGGCCTGCGCACCCGCATCGCCGTGCAGGTCGACGGCGGCCTGCGCACCGGCCGGGACGTGGCGATCGGGGCGCTCCTCGGGGCCGACGAGTTCGGCTTCGCCACCGCGCCTTTGATCGCCGCCGGCTGCATCATGATGCGCAAGTGCCACCTGAACACCTGTCCGGTCGGGGTGGCGACCCAGGATCCCGTGCTGCGCGCGCGCTTCACCGGCCAGCCCGAGCACGTGATCAACTTCTTCTTCTTCGTCGCCGAAGAACTGCGCGAGATCATGGCCGAGATGGGCTTTGCGACGGTCAACGAAATGATCGGCCGCGTCGATCGCCTCGACGTCGATCCGGCGCTCGACCACTGGAAGGCGCAGGGCGTGGACCTGAGCCGCATCCTTTACGCCGCGCCGGCCGAAGGCGCGAAAGGGCTCTGGAACCAGGACCGGCAGGACCACGGCCTGGGCAAAGCGCTCGACAACACCCTGATCGCCGACGCCAAGGCGGCGCTCGAGAGCGGCGCGCCCGTTCGCGGGGAGTATGCCGTTCGCAACGTCAACCGCACGGTGGGGGCGATGCTCTCCGGCGAGGTGGCGCGGCGCTACGGGCACGCCGGCCTGCCGGACGACACCATCTCGCTGACCTTCCGCGGCAACGCGGGGCAGAGCTTCGGCGCCTTCGCCGCGCGCGGCGTTTCGTTGGAGCTGATCGGCGACGCCAACGACTATGTCGGCAAGGGCCTTTCGGGCGGCCGCGTGGTCGTGCGCCAGCCGCCGGAGGCCCGTCGCGAGCCCACGCGCAACATCATCGTCGGCAATACGGTGCTGTACGGAGCGATCGCGGGCGAGGCCTATTTCGAGGGCGTGGCGGGCGAGCGGTTCGCGGTGCGCAACTCCGGCGCGGTCGCCGTCGTCGAGGGCCTGGGCGACCACGGCTGCGAGTACATGACCGGCGGCGTGGTCGTCGTGCTGGGCGACACCGGCCGCAACTTCGCGGCGGGGATGAGCGGCGGGATCGCCTACGTCTACGATCCGGCCGGCCGCTTCGGCGAGCTCTGCAACAAGGCGATGGTCGAGCTGGAGCCGGTGACCGCGGCTGCGCCGCCGCCGGCCAACGGCGGCGAGGATCCGCAACGGCCGAAGCAGCGTCCGGTCTCGGTCGAGAACAATGGCATGGGCGACATGCTGCGCTTCGACGCCGAGCGCCTGCGCATCCTGATCGAGCGCCACCACCTACACACCAAGAGCGCCCGGGCCGCCGAGATCCTGGCGAACTGGGACAAGGCCCTGGGCTCGTTCGTCAAGGTGATGCCCACAGACTACCGCCGCGCGCTGACGGAGCTGGCCTCCGAACGTAAGGCGACCGCCGCCGTCGCCGCAGAATAACCTTTAGAGTTCCGGAGATTACCCCCGATGGGCAAGCCCACCGGCTTCCTCGAGATCGAGCGTCGCGACCGTACCTATGAAAAGGTGAGCTCGCGCCTGAAAACCTGGAGGGAATTCGTCCAGCCGCTGCCGCTCGCCGAACTCGGCCAGCAGGCCGCCCGCTGCATGGACTGCGGAATCCCGTTCTGCCACCAGGGCTGCCCGGTCAACAACCAGATCCCGGACTTCAACAACCTGATCTATCAAGATCAGTGGAAAGTGGCGCTCGAGAACCTGCAGTCGACCAACAATTTCCCGGAGTTCACTGGCCGCGTGTGTCCCGCGCCATGCGAAACCTCCTGCACGCTGAACATCGACGACAACCCGGTCACCATCAAGACGATCGAGTGCCAAATCGTCGACCGCGGCTGGGAAGAGGGCTGGATCAAGCCGCAGATGTCGCCGCGCGGCACCGGAAAGCGGGTGGCGGTGGTGGGCTCCGGCCCCGCGGGCCTGGCGTGCGCCCAGCAGCTGGCGCGCGCCGGACATGCGCCCACCGTGTTCGAGAAGTCCGACCGGATCGGCGGCCTGCTCCGCTACGGCATTCCGGACTTCAAGATGGAAAAACACCTCATCGACCGGCGCATCAAGCAGATGGAAGCCGAGGGGGTGATTTTCCGCGCCGGCTTCGAGGTGGGCGTCACCGTCTCGGTGCAGCGGTTGCTCGACGACTACGACGTGCTGGTGATGGCGGGCGGCGCGGAAGCCGGCCGCGACCTGCCGGTCCCGGGCCGTGAGCTCGACGGGATCCATTTCGCGATGGAATTCCTGACCCAGCAGAACAAGCGCAACGCGGGAGACTCCGAAGCCATCGCCGCGCCCGCTGGCACGATCTCGGCTAACGGCAAGCACGTGGTGGTGATCGGTGGCGGCGACACCGGCTCCGACTGCATCGGCACCTCAAACCGCCAAGGCGCGCTGTCGGTCACCCAGCTCGAGATCATGCCGCAGCCGCCGGAGCGCGAGAACAAGCCGCTCACCTGGCCCGACTGGCCGCTGAAGCTGCGCACCTCATCCAGCCAGGAGGAGGGCTGCGAGCGCGACTTCGCCGTCGCAACCAAGCAGGCGATCGGCAAGGACGGCAAAATCACCGCGCTGGAGTGCGTGCGCCTGGAGCCGGTCACCGGCGACGACGGACGGCTGCATATGCGCGAGGTCGAGGGGTCTACCTTCGCGCTGAAGGCGGACCTGGTGCTCCTGGCCATGGGCTTCACCGGTCCGCGGACCGCAGGTCTCGTCGAGAGTGGCGGCGTCGAGCTCGACGCCCGCGGCAATGTCGCGGCCAACGTCGTCAACTATCAGACCTCGCAGCGGAATATCTTTTCCTGCGGCGACATGCGCCGCGGCCAGTCGCTGGTGGTCTGGGCGATCCGCGAGGGCCGACAGTGCGCGCGGGCCGTCGACGAGCACCTGATGGGCGCTTCGAAACTGCCGCGCTAGATGTCGATCAGGCGGTAATCGACGCCGAGGTCGCGGTTCAGGACGGGTTTGGCGACATTGTAGACTGGGGTGCCCCGGGGTGTGGCGCCGCGGTGCGCGCCGCGGTGCGCGTGGCCGTGGACCACACAACGCACGCCGTCGAAGCGATCGATCGTCTCGCCCATCCGCGCCGATCCCAGGAACGGAAAGATCGGCTCCGGCTCGCCGACGACGGTCTGCTCCACCGGCGAATAGTGCAGCACCACGACCGTTCGCTCGGTCCTCAGCATCCGAAGCCCGCTTTCCAGCTTGAGGTTCTCTTCGACAGAGGCCTGGACGAAGGCCTTGATCTCCGGCTCGCCGAAGGCGCTCAGCATGTAGCGGCCGAACCCGCCGATGAAGCCCTTGGCCCCGGCGAAGCCGACTCCCTCGATCTCCACGGCCTCACCGTCCAGCAGGCGCAGGCCGCCTTCGTGCAGGATGCGCGCGACCTCCTGCGGCTGGCCGCATTCGAAATCATGGTTGCCCAGCACGCCGACGATGGGGATCGGGCAGGCCCGCAGGTCTTCCGCCAGGATCTCCGCCTCGGGGATCTTGCCGAAGTTGGTCAGGTCGCCGCAAAGCGCCAGGACATCTGCCTCCTGGCCGATGCGCGAGAACAGCTCCCGGTAGGGATGCGGATGGTTCTCGCCCACGTGCAGGTCGCCGATCGCGGCGAGCCGCAGGGCGCCGCCTGTCGCTTGCTCAGGGGATGGGGTCATGGCGTTCCTCCAGGCCCTTGCCCACGACGTCGGCGAAACCCCACTCGGTGATGTCGGTCACGTAGTCGCGCGGGCTGAACAGCCGGCCGCGGCAGACCTTCACGCGCGCCGGCGGCAGACTGACCTGGGCCTGCAGCCGCGCGGTGAGCTCCTCCATCAGCCAGCGGGGCACGAGGTTCCGCTCGGTCGGATAGACGAAGCGGAAATTCAGCAGGTGGGTGAGCAGCACCTCCCAGTGCGCTTCCATGTAGCGTAGCAGCTTGCGCCAATCGATCCGGTCGTGGGCGCGATAGAGCACATGCACCACATCGGCTCCGTCGTATCGGTAGCGGTCCTGAATGTACATTTTCGAGAGGATCAGCTCGGTCGGCGCCGTGATCCGCGCCTCGACCCCGTAGACGGTGACGGTCTGCTCGCCGCCGAACCATCTGTCGGTGATCGGGGCCACGCCGTTCGACATGGCGAAGATCACGTCGAAGAAGTGCTCACCCTGCCAGACCTTGGCGATCCAGCGTTCGTCTTCGACCTCGGTGCGGTAGCCGCGGGCCTGGAAGAAGGCGAGGATCTTCGGGTAGTCGCCGGCCTTGCAGAAGACGTCCAGGTCCTTGGTCGGGCGCACGATCCCGGTATGGGCGGTGACCGCGTAGGTGCCGGAGAGCAGGAACGGAATGCCGGATTGGGTGAGCAGGCGCAGGCTTTCGGCGTAGAAGGCCTCCGCCTCAGGCGGCGGTTTGAAGGCAGTGTCATCGCAGGGCTCTGACATCGATTGGCGCTCGCTTCAGGGCCGCCATGGCTCCGGGGCTAACGGCAGGCTTTGCCGCAGGTTCCGGTTCGGCGCGTCATGCCGTCTCGAGCGCGAAGGCCGCCACTCGGGCTTCATAGGCGATGGAGCCGCCCGGCGGGACCGACGCCATGCCGGTGTCCCGGCCGCGCCAGGCTGCGCCATAGGGATCGGCCAGGTTGAACTGCGGTTCGACGACCACGAACGGCTTGTCCGGCGGCGCATAGATCTGGAAGGCGTGCGTCTGGGGCGACGGAGAACTGATCCGCAGGCCCAGGTTCGCCGCCGGATCACGAATTTCTGCGACGGCTCCGCCGCCTTCGCGGTCCAGGTCCGTGAAGCAGTCATCGAGGTAGGCTTCGCCCAGCGCGCGGCCCGCCTTCGCCGTGAAATCGTATGGCCCGCCCTTCACCGCCTCAACCTCGCCGGTCGGCAGGACCTCGTCGTAGTTGTTGACCAGCACGCGTGAACGCGCGGCGAGGTGAAGCCGCGCCTGGCGTCGGTCGCCGCTTTGCAGCGCGAAATAGGGATGCCAGCCGATCCCCATAGGCACGGGGATCTCGCCGATGTTTTCCGCCGTGACCTTCAGCGCGAGCGCGCCGCGCGCAAGCGACCATTCGAAGGCCAGCACCGACTGGCCGGGCCACGACCCGCCGAAGTCCCCGGCGAGGAGGCGCCCGCTCAGCCGGTCCGGCGCGATCTGGCGCCAGGGGACCGCCGAGGCGAGGATCAGCCCGTGCATGGCGTACTGCTCGGCGCCCGCCCGCTTGCCGCCCCAGTTGCGCGGAAGCCGCACGGTCTGTCCTGCGACCTCCGTCTCGATCTCGCGCGCGCCTGCGACGGGGCGTCCGCGGAAGCGGTTGGCGTAGGGAGCCAGGATCGCGCCGCCGAAGCTGAAAGCCTTGTCGCCCGCGAAGTCGTCGGGCCCGCCGTCGAGCTGTCGGGCCGCCTCGTCGAGGTCAGGCGCGACGATGGCGTCCACGACCTCGCCCGAGGCGAGCCTGAGACGCGCCTGCAGCAGCATCATCCCGCGCCCGGGCAGGACGGTCGCTTCGACGAAGGCCGGACCCGCGGCCGGCGCATCCTGGGCGGTAAGCGTCACCGGAGACTCGCCGCCGATCCTCAGACGCTCGTCCACGGCCTGGGCTCAGCCGCTCTCGCCGGACGCGAGCTCGACCGCCCGCAGCTGGCGTGCATCGGATCGTTGCCGCTCGGCTGAACGCTCCTCGTACTCTGACGGCGGCACGATCGGCACGCTCAGGCACACGCTCTGGGTTGGCAGCACCTCGCCCCAGTCGGTGATCAGCTGCTTGTACGAGCGGCCGACCGGCCGGATTTCGCGGTTCAGGTCATATAGGCCTACCGGGTGCACCCGCCCATTGGCCTCGCGCAGGCCGACGTCCCAGTCGATCTGGTCGGTCAGGGAGTACCAGGTGAAGCCCACGGTCGGCACGCCGGAGTTGCGTACGCGCAGCACATTGGCCCATTCCTTCCAGAGCCAGTTCACCGCCTCGTCGCCGTTCGGGCCCTCGGCGATGTTGGTCTCGGTGTGCATCACCGGCAGATGGTAGCGGTTGTAGTACTGGCGGGTGATCTCCGAGTAGCCGAAGATCTCGCCCGAGGCGCGGCTGGCGCCGTCGGCGGAGACCCGATGCTCATTGGTCCAGTAGTAATCGTTGCCCAGGATGCAGTGGTGGTGCAGCGAGTTGCCGAGGAAGAAATGGTACTCGTCCCGGGTCATTCCGTTGTCGAGCAGGTACTCGTACATCTCTGAATCGACCCGATGGCCGTAGTTGAGGTCGAGCGAGAGGAAGCGCCTGGAGTTCTCGATCTCCGCCGGCTTGATGGCCGCGGGGTTCTCGGCGTGGAAATACTCCGAGGACTCGCTTTGGATGAAGATGGCGTCGGCGCGCACCTTCAGGATCTCCTGCATCGCCCGCACATTGGCCTTCACGATGTGCTTCAGGGCGGTGACGAAGGTGAGGTCGGTCGTGCCTTCCTCGTTCCACCAGCCGTACTTGGCCGAGAACTGGGCGCAAATGAACATCTCGTTGACCGGCGTATAGAGCTGCACCCACGGGAAGCGCTGGGCGAAGGCCATGGCGTAGCGGGCGAAAACCTCAGGAAAGTCGGGGTTCTGGAAATTGCCCAGCCAGTCCGGCACGCCGAAGTGGCAGAGGTCGACGATCGGCACGATGTCGCGCCGCCGCAGGTCGCCGAAGGTGACGTCGGCGAACTCCCAGTCATATTTGTCGGGGCCGAGAAGGGCCGTATGCAGCGGCGGGCCATAGCGCAGGAAGCGGATGCCCATCTCCTCGACGAGGTCGAAGTCCTTGCGCCAATGGCGGTAGTGCCCGCACGATTCCATCTGGTCGACGCGCAGGGCGCCGCCCTTGATCGTGGGGATGGAATTCTCGACTCCCGTCGCGAACATGAATGCGGAGATGGCCGGTCCTCCGGAATTGCGCGCACGCCGAGCCGCCCCGACGGGACTACAACTCCGCTTGGCGGCCGTGGTTCATTCCGAGGCGAAGCGCCGCGGACGCCGGCTATTCCGCAGCTTGCCGCAGCGGCTCGCCGTTGATCTTCCGGCAGCGCGAAAGAAGCGCCAGATGATCGGAACCATTGGCGGTGTTGCGCACCCAGGCCTTGTCGCCGTGGACCGCCAGGACCTCGAAATGCGGAAACAGATTGGTCCCGGTGCGAATGAGATCCCCTGGGGAAATCTCCTCCTCGTAGCCGCGATCATGGTCGATCGCGAATACGTCGGAATAACTCGACAACGACATCTCTTGGGACCCCTCCCGATTCTGTCGCCTAGGATAGTAGATGTGAGACTCTGAACGGAACCGAAACAGCGATGGGCAGGATGTCGCATCCTCGAGACTTGCCCCAAAGCTCATCGTTCCACGATTCGCGTTCAGCTTTGAGACGGAGAGTCTGATGGAAGTGCGCTGCGTGGTGAAATCCGACGATCGCCTGGGGGAGGGGCCCGTCTGGTCACCGCGGGAAGGCCGCCTCTACTGGTTCGATATCAAGGGCAAGCGGCTTGCCTGGTACGAGCCGGCCACCGACGGGCGAGGCGCCTTCGACCTGCCCCTGCGCGCAAGCGCCGCAGCCCCGCGAGTTCAGGGCGGCCTGCTGATCGCCACCGAAAAGGGGCTGGCGATCTGCGATCCCGACGCCGGAACCTTGGAGATCGTGCAGCCCATCGACCTGCCGCCGGGTTTCCGCACCAACGACGGCAAGATCGACCTCGACGGCAATTTCTGGTGGAGCACCATGGATGACGACGCCGGCAATCGTCACGGCTCGGTCTACCGCACCACGCCCAGGTTCGAGACGACCAAGGTGCTGACCGGCATCCACATCCCCAACACAATCTCCGTCAGCCACGACGGCAAGCGCCTCTACATGGCCGACTCCAAGCTGCAGACCATCTTCGCCCACGAGATGGCGGACCTGTCGAAGATGGCGCCCTTCGCCCACACCCGCGGCGCGCCGGCCAGCCCCGACGGCTCGGCGGTCGACGCCCAGGGCTTCCTGTGGAACGCCCAGTGGGGCGGCTGGCGGCTGGTGCGCTACGCGCCCGACGGACGGATCGATCGGATCGTCCCAATGCCCGTCCAGCAGCCGACCAGCTGCGCCTTCGGCGGCGAGGGCCTGACCACGCTGTTCGTGACCAGCGCCTGGGACGAGCTTTCGCCGGCGGCGCGGGCCCAGCAGCCGCTGGCCGGCGGCCTCTTCGCCATCGAAGCGGGCGTGAAAGGGCTGGCGTTGCCGTTGTTTGAGGGATGAGGTGACGCGTCCCTGAACCCTGGCCCAGCTGGCGGGTTCTAAGGGGGCATCATTCGAGAAATCCCGCGGAAGGGCGCCGCATGGCCAAGACACCGCTGCGCAGCACGAAGAGCTACGGCAAGCTCGACAAGGACGGCTTCATCCATCGAAGCTGGATCAAGGCGACGGGCTTGCCGGACCACGTGTTCGATGGCCGCCCGATCATTGGCATCGCCAACACCTGGTCGGAGCTGGTCACCTGTCAGGTGGGCCTGCGCGAGCTCGCCGGCTTCGTGAAGCGGGGGATCTGGGAGGCCGGCGGCGTGCCGATCGAGTTTCCGGCCATGTCGCTGCCCGAGACCCAGATGCGGCCGACCGCCATGCTGTTCCGAAACCTGCTCGCCATGGAGGTCGAGGAGTCGATCCGCGCCAATCCGATCGACGGCGTCGTCCTGATGGGCGGCTGCGACAAGACCACGCCGGGCCTCTTGATGGGCGCGGCCAGCGTCGACCTGCCGGCGATCTTCGTCTCGTCCGGCGCGATGCTGAACGGCAAGTTCGAGGGGCGCGACATCGGCTCGGGCACCGACGTCTGGCGCTTCTCCGAGGCTGTCCGCGCCGGCGAGATGAGCCTCGACGAGTTCATGGCCGCCGAGTCCGGGATGAGCCGCTCGACCGGGGTCTGCAACACCATGGGCACCGCCTCGACCATGGCCAGCCTCACCGAGGCCCTGGGCATCTCGCTGCCCAACAACGCCGCCCTGCCGGCGGTGGACAGCCGCCGCAAGGTGCTGGCGCACCTGAGCGGCGCCCGCATCGTCCAGTTGGTGAAGGATGACATCAAGCCATCCGACATCATGACCCGCGCGGCCTTCGAGAACGCCATCCTGATGCATGCGGCGATCGGCGGCTCCACCAATGCGGTGGTCCACCTGCTGGCGCTCGCCGGGCGGCTCGGCGTGCCGCTGAGCCTCAAGGACTTCGACGAGATCGGCCGCGCGGCGCCGCTGCTGGTCAACCTGATGCCGTCGGGCAAGTACCTGATGGAAGACTTCTGTTACGCCGGCGGCGCGCCGGCGGTGGCCGCGGAGCTCGGCCCGCTCTACCGGCGCGACGCGGTCACCGTCTGCGGCAAGACCCAGGGCGAGGTCGCCGACGCCGCCAAGGTCTGGAACCGCGACGTGATCGGAACCCTGGAGGCGCCGATCGGGCCGTCGTCCGGCGTCTGGGTGCTGCGGGGCAATCTCTGCCCGCAGGGCGCGATCCTGAAGCCCAGCGCCGCCACGCCCAGCCTGCTGACCCACCGCGGCAAGGCCGTCGTGTTCGAGGACATCGAGGACTATCACGCCCGCATCGACCATCCGGACCTGGAGGTCGACGAAACCTCGATCCTGGTGCTCAAGGGTTGCGGCCCGAGGGGCTACCCCGGCATGCCGGAGGTCGGCAACATGGGCCTGCCGCCGAAGATCCTGGAGAAGGGCGTGACCGACATGGTCCGCATCTCCGACGCCCGGATGAGCGGCACGGCCTATGGCACCGTCATCCTGCACGTGGCGCCGGAGTCCGAGGCCGGCGGGCCGCTGGCCCTGGTCAGGACCGGCGACGAGATCGCGTTCGACGGGCCGAACCGCACCCTGAACCTGCTGGTCGGCGACGCGGAACTGGCTGAGCGGCGTCGCGCGTGGGAGGCCGCCCGCCAGCCGTCGAAGTACACCCGCGGCTGGTACAAGCTCTACATCGACACCGTCCTGCAGGCCGACGCCGGCGTCGATCTCGACTTCCTGGTCGGCAAGTCCTCCGCAGACGTAACCCGGGAGTCCCACTGATGGCGTTCGCGACCTATCCCAGCCTGAAGGACCGCACGGCGTTCATCACCGGCGGCGCATCAGGCATCGGCGCGACCTTCGTGCAGGCCTTCCACGACCAGGGCGCCAAGGTCGCGTTCGTCGACCTCGACGAAGCGGCCGGTCAGGCGCTGGCCGCCAAGCTCGGCCCCTCGGCCTGGTTCCGGCGCTGCGACGTCACCGACGCGGACGCGTTGCAGGCGTCCATCGGCGATGCCGCAACGGAGCTCGGCCCCATCACCATCCTGATCAACAACGTCGCCAACGACACCCGCCAGGTCGCCGCTGAAGTGACGCCGGAGGCCTGGCGCAAAGGGCTGGCGGTGAACCTCGATCCGGCCTTCGTGGCCGCGACGGCGGTCTATCCGATGATGAAGCAGGCCGGCGGCGGCTCGATCGTCAACATCAGCTCGATCAACGCCCTGCTGGGCCCCGGCGAACTGCCGACCTACTCCGCGGCCAAGGGCGCGATCAATTCGCTGTCCAAGAGCCTGGCTCACGCCTGGGGCGGCGACCGCATCCGGGTCAACGCGCTGTCGCCCGGCTGGGTGATCACGCCGCGCCAACTGAAGCTGTGGCTTACGCCGCAAGCGGAGGCCGACTGGTCGAAGCTGGTCGCGCTCAAGGACCGGATCATGCCCGACGACATCGCCCGCGCCGCCCTGTTCCTGGCCTCCGACGACAGCCGCATGATGACCGGCCAGAACATGGTCGTGGACGCCGGGCGCACCTGAGATGGGCAAGCCCATCCTGCTCGCCTGCGACTGGGGCACCACCAACCTGCGCGCCTGGACCCTCGACCAAGCCGGCGCGGTGGTCGCAGATCGGGATTTCCCCCTGGGCGTCTCCAGGCTGGCGCCGGGCGAAGCCGCGAGCCGGTTCGAGAGCGAGGTTCGGCCGGGCCTCGACGCGGCCGGCCTTCCCGCGATCCTCTGCGGCATGGTCGGCTCCAACCTCGGCTGGATCACGGTTCCCTATGCGGAATGCCCGGCCGGGCTGGGCGACCTTGCGACGCGCCTGACCGCCGCCGCCGAGCGCGTCCGCATCGTCCCCGGCCTCCGCTGCGAGGGCTTGGCGGGCGCCCCGGATGTCATGCGCGGCGAGGAGACCCAGGTCCTGGGCTGGCTCGCCCAGCATCCCGACCGCCGCACAGGTCGCCAGTTCGTCTGCCATCCCGGCACCCACGCCAAATGGGTCCTGGTCGAGGACGGCCGGGTCGTCCGATTCGTCACCGCTATGACCGGCGAGCTGTTCGCCGTCCTGCGCGAGCACAGCCTGCTCAGGAGCGACGCCCCGGTCGACGACGACGCGGCCTTCGAGGAGGGGCTGACCGCGGCCGGGCAGGGCGATGCGCTGGCCGCGCGCCTGTTCACCGCCCGCGCCCGGGTCGTCGGCGGCAAGGCCGCGCCTGGGAGCACGCCCAGCTACCTCTCGGGCCTGTTGATCGGCGCCGAGGTCGCGAGCGTTCCGCGGCTGCTCGGCGAGGCGCCCGGGGAGGTCGCCCTGCTGGGCGACGCACGCTTGTGCGAACGCTACCGCCGCGCACTCACGCGGATCGGGATCGCAGCGGAGGCCTTCGATGGCGAAGCCGCGGCGATCGCGGGCCTGTTCGCCCTGGGAGCCCCGCCATGATGCTCGACGCAGCCCTTGCGGAATGTCCGGTGGTCGCGATCCTTCGCGGCGTGCGGGCTGAGGAGGTCCTGGACCATGCCCAGGTGCTGTTCACCGCCGGGGTGCGCGGCATCGAGGTGCCGATGAACTCGCCCGACCCGATCGACAGCGTCGTGCGGCTCGCCGCCGCCTGGACCGGCCGCATGGTGGTCGGGGCCGGCACGGTGCTGAGCGCCCATCAGGTCGACGCCGTCGCCCAGGCCGGCGGCCGGCTGATCGTCGCGCCGAACACTTCGGCGGAGGTCATCCGTCGCGCCGTGGAGCTCGGGCTGGAGCCGGCGCCGGGGTTCGCCACCGCGACCGAAGCCTTTGTGGCGCTGGACGCCGGCGCGCGCCACCTGAAGCTTTTTCCGGCGATCACCGCCGGGCCAGCGCACCTCAAGCAGCTCAGGGCGGTGCTGCCGTCGGCTGTGACCATCTGGGCGGTCGGCGGCGTGGGGCCCGACAGCATGGCGGAATGGTGGGCGGCGGGCGCGCGCGCCTTCGGGCTGGGCGGCGAAATCTATCGCGCCGGCCAGTCGGTGGCCGAGACCGCCGAGAAGGCCCTCCGGGTGGTGGCCGCCGCGCGGGCGCTCAGCTCGCCGTAACGCGGGCCGGCGCCCCGTCGATCAGGGCCTCGGCCTCCGCGGCGAACTGCGCCTCCCGCACGACCGCCGCATAGCGCGCGATGGCGTTCTCCAGCGGCGGCATGAGCCGTCCGCGCTCGGTGCCCAGCGCGGCATAGGCGGGCCGCGCCGCGGCCCAGCCGAAGCTCGCCGCCGGCGCGCCGCGCACCAGATCGGCGTCCAGATCGAAGGCTCGCGCCAGCTCCCGTGCGAATTCCGCCCAGGACAGGGCGCCCTCATTGGCCAGGTGCCGAACGCCGGTCTCGCCGTCCAGCATCAGATCCAGCACCGCGTCCACCAGGTCGGGGACGTAGGTGGGCGAGATCGTCAGGTCCTCGGCGGCGGAAAACGGCTGGCTGGCGGCAAGCGTCCGCAGCAGGTGCGCCGCGAAGTTGTAGGGGTCATAGGCGGAGAAGAACGCCGCCGTTCGCACCACCAGGGCCTTGCCCCCGAGCTCCAGGATCTCGCGTTCGGCGCGCGCCTTGCTGGCTCCATAGACGTTGAGCGGCGCGGGCGCGTCGCTCTCGACATACGGCCGGTCGCGGCGCCCGTCGAACACCAGGTCGCTGGAGAAGGCGGCGGTCGGCAGGCCGCGGTCACGGCAGGCGCGTGCCAGACGCACGGCGCCCTCTGCGTTGGCGGCAAAACATCCCGCAGGTTCGGCTTCGGCCTCGTCTACGCGCACCCAGCCGGCCGCGTTGACGACGGCCCAGGGCTCGGCAGCGTCCAGCATCCTTGCGACGGAGGCGTCGTCGTCCAGCGAAAGCTCGCGCCGGGCGGTGAGCCGGTAGCCGATCCCACGCCACTCGCAGGCGCGGGCGAGGGCCTTGCCGAGGGTTCCGGTGGCGCCGACGATCAGGAGGGGTTGGGAGCCGGTGGCCGACGCGCGCCATTCGGCGCGCGGCTCCGGGCTCTCCACGGTGCGGAACACCGGCTTGAACTGCAGGCGGATGTCCCGCCGCCACCAGCCCGGCCCAGCGGTCGCGGAAGGGACGGCGCCGCCCTTCGCCAACCGCCTCAATTCGGCGGCCAGCGCGGTCGGCCGCGGCGGATCGGACCGTACGTCGAATGCGCCCACCTCATAATGGCCGGCCTCTCGCGTCAGCAGGCTGTTCCAGTCATAGGTCCCGAGCAGCGCCCAGGCGGTCACGGCGCGCAGGTCCACGCCGCGCCCGCGTAGCCGCCCCGCCGCTTCCCATGCCTCGCGGATCCAGCGGACCTGTTCTTCACGGGTGCAGCCGTTGTGGCACTCGGTCACGGCGAGCGGTCGGCCGTAGCGCGTCCACGCCTCCTGCAGCGCGCCCTCCAGGCCGTCCGGCGCCGGCAGCAGGGCGCGCACCGCCTCCACGTCGGCGAAGGTCATGAACTCGTTGCCGCCCACGCGCTCGGCCGGGTAGCCGCCGATGCGATGGTCGAGGAAGCGGTCGCTGGTCAGGTAATGGTTCACGCCCAGGACGTCGGGCGGGCAGGGCGCGTCGGCGATCGCCGCCAGACGCTCCCCCAGGCCGAAGCCCTCCAGCCGGCGCCAGAGCGGATGGCCGGGGGTTACCCGCCCTTCCAGGAGGTCCCAGGTCATCCAACGCCGGGCGTTGTCGAAATCGGCCTGGTGGGCGAGCGCCAGGGTCGAATAGGTGCGCCCGAGGTCCTCCGTCTGGATCAGCCGCGCGTCGGGCCGCACGGCGCGGATCTCCCGCATGGCGAATCTCGTCGCATCGACCTGGTTGACCAGCGCCGTCCAGAACAGCCGCTCGTCGGCCCGGTGCGGATACCAGTGCCCGTAGAGCGCCGAGAACCGCGCCGTGGTCAGGGGCTCGTTCACGGGCGTCCAGTCCTCGATCCACGGATAACGCTCGGCCGCGGCGCGGGCATAGGCGGCGAAGGCCGGCGCGAAGCCGTCGTCCAGCAGGTGGGTGGGAGCGGGGCCGCTGCCGTGATGCAGCAGGCCCGCGATGGGGCGCAGGCCCAGGTCGCGGATCCGCGTCAGGCGCTGGTCGGTCCAGCGCCAGTCGAAGGCGCCGTTTCCCTGTGCGTCTACCCGTTCCCAAAGCACCGGATAGCGCAGCGCCGTCAGGCCGAGGTCCGCGAACCGGTCGAGATCGTTCAGTCGGTGCTGGTGCCCGCTGCGAACAGTCTGGTCGAAATACCGGTCGCCCACGCGGTTTACGGTGCATTCGTGACCGCCCCAGAGTTCAAGCGGAGTCATCGACACCTGGCTTTCCCGTCACAACCGAGGCTTTAAGGAGCGCGGCGTCGGAATCGTTCCCGGCCAGCTTGACCATAGTTGGAACTTGCGGCCGAAAAGGCGATTATCTGCACATGGATCGGGGATCGGGCTCCGCCGTGCTGGTCACGGGCGGAGCGGGCTACATCGGCGCACATACGGCCAAGGCCCTGCATGAGCAGGGTTTCATGCCCGTCGTCTTCGACAGCCTGAGTTCGGGCTTCCGCGCGGCCGTGCAATGGGGCCCGCTGATCGAGGGCGATATCCGCGATCGCGCGGCCCTGGCCGAGGCGATGGATATCCATGATGTCCAGGCGGTGATTCACTTCGCCGGCCTGATCGAGGTGGGCCGCTCCACGGCCAGGCCGGATCTCTTTTGGGAGGTCAATGTCGCGGGCACGGTCGACCTGCTGAGCGTCATGCGCGAGCGCGGGGTTGGCCGGCTGGTGTTCTCCTCCAGCGCTGCGGTCTATGGGCAGGGTGGCCGCGGGCCGCTGGAAACCATCCCCGAGGACGCCGCCAAGGCCCCGGCCAGCCCCTATGGGGACACCAAGCTCGCCGCCGAATGGCTGATCGGGGCGCAATGCCGCGCCTATGGCCTCACGGCCGTCGCGCTGCGCTACTTCAACGCCGCGGGCGCGGACCCGTCCGGCCGGATCGGCGAGGCGCACGAGCCGGAAACCCATCTCATCCCGCTGGCGATCGCCGCGGCGCTCGGCGACGGAAAGCCGCTCACCGTCTTCGGTCAGGACTTCGGTACGCCGGATGGGACCTGTCTCAGGGACTATATCCACGTGAGCGACCTGGCCGCCGCCCACGTCGCCGCGCTAAGGGTCGCGCTTCCCGCCGGTGCGTTCGAAGCCGTCAACGTCGGCACAGGCCAGGGGCGTTCGGTGATGGAGGTCGTGGACGCGGTCGGCAAAGCCGCCGGGCGGGCGGTCCCTCACAGCGTCGGGCCCCGCCGCGATGGCGACCCGCCCAGTCTGGTCGCCGACGCGCGCCATGCGCGCGAACTGCTCGGATGGGCGCCGAGGCATTCGTCGCTCGACGAGATTGTCGCCGATGCCCTGCGCTGGGAACGAAATCCGTGCTATGGTTCTGGTGTTCGTGGCCCAACAGGTCCGCGAAAGTCGCAAGCCGACATTTGATTGGTCGGCTTTCCGACATAAACTGAAGAACGGGCCGAGATAACTCGGTCACTTGCCTGAATACTTAAAACCAAACAACCGCGCGAAGCTCTCGCGCGGAACCTTCGCGGTTCGCGGGTGTTGTTCCCGCGGGCATCGCGTGTCGGCTATTTTCAAGAAGGAATGCGCCCTTGAGCACCCAGTGGGCTTTGCGCGGCAAAGGTGCTGCGCCGGTTCCAACCCATATTTTCGGGCCGCGGGCGCGTGACCGACAGACGGTGATCTGTTTCTCGCATCTACGCTGGGACTTTGTATTTCAGCGGCCCCAGCACCTGATGACCCGCGTCGCAAAGGGGCGGCGGGTGATCTTTTGGGAGGAGCCGGTATCCGGTTCGCCGGACACCTGTCCGCGCCTGGACAGCCATACGGACCCGGAAAGCGGGGTCATGGTGGTCAAGCCGGTGCTGCCCGACGGCGGCACGGGGGCGGAGCGCGAGGCCATGCTGGCCCTGTTGCTCGATGGCCTTCTGGCCGGCTTCGGCGGCGACCTGATCCGCTGGTACTACACCCCCATGATGCTCGGGTTCTCGCGGCATCTGGCGGCGGTCTGCACGGTCTACGACTGCATGGACGAACTCGCGAACTTCAAGTTCGCGCCGCCGGAACTGACCATCCTGGAGCGCGAACTGATGTCGGTCGCCGACGTGGTGTTCACCGGTGGCTACAGCCTGTGGGAAGCCAAGCGCGATCGGCACCCCAACATCCATCCCTTTCCGTCGAGCGTCGACCGCGCGCACTTCGCCAAGGCGCGGGTCAGCCGTGACGCGCCGGCCGACCAGGCTGCGATCCCCTGCCCCAGGCTCGGGTTCTACGGCGTCGTCGACGAGCGGATGGACCTCAGCCTCCTCGCGGAGCTCGCCGACGCGCGGCCCGACTGGAGCCTGGTGATCGTCGGCCCGGTGGTGAAGATCGATCCCGCCGACCTGCCGAAGCGGCCGAACCTGTACTACCTCGGCGGCAAGACCTACGACGAGCTGCCGCTCTACCTCGGGGGCTGGGACGTGGCCCTGATGCCCTTTGCCATCAACGAGTCCACTCGTTTCATCAGCCCCACCAAGACGCCGGAGTACCTGGCCGGCGGGCGGCCGGTCGTCTCGACCCCGATCGTCGACGTCGCGCGCCACTATGGCGAGCTGGAGGCGGTGAAAATCGCCGCCACGCCGGAGGCGTTCATCGCCGCCTGCGACGAGGCGCTGGCGCTGTCGCGGGGCAGGGGGGCGTGGCTGAAACAGGTCGACGCCGTGCTGTCCGCGCTCTCCTGGGACGAAACCTTCGCGCGGATGAACCTGGAGATTTCCCGCGCCGCAGCCGCGCCGCGCGCAGCCACGGTGTCGGACGAAAGCGTCCCCGTGGTCGCCGCGCCCGCCATCTGGCCGGCGTCGCGCGCCAAGCCGTTCGACTACCTGATCGTGGGCGCCGGCTACGCCGGCTCGGTGCTCGCCGAACGGCTCACCAGCCAGCTCGGCAAGCGCGTACTGCTGATCGACAAGCGCCCCCACATCGGCGGCAATGCCTATGACGAGAAAGACGCCGCGGGCGTGCTGATGCACCGCTACGGGCCGCACATCTTCCACACCAACTCCGACGAGGTCGCAGGCTACCTGTCGCAGTTCACCAGGTGGCGGCCCTATGAGCATCGGGTGCTGGCGTCGGTGAACGGCCTGCTCGCGCCGATGCCGATCAACCGCACGACGCTGAACCTTCTCTACCGCGCCGGCCTGACCTCCGACGCTGAAGCCGAAGCCTATCTGGCCGGCCGCGCCGAGCCGGTGGAGAAGATCCGGACGTCCGAGGACGTGGTGGTCTCCAAGGTGGGCCGCGAGCTCTACGAAACCTTCTTCCGCGGCTACACGCGCAAACAGTGGGGGATGGACCCGTCGGAGCTCGACAAGTCGGTGACCTCCCGGGTGCCCACCCGGACCAACGACGACGACCGCTATTTCACCGACAGTTTCCAGGCCATGCCGGCTGACGGCTACACCGCCATGTTCCAGAACATGCTGGACCAGCCAGGCATCACCCTGGAGCTCAGCGTCGAGTTCGAGGACGTCCGCAACGATGCGGTGTTCGACAAGTTGATCTTCACCGGACCGATCGACGAATATTTCGATCACCGCTACGGCAAGCTGCCCTACCGCAGCCTCTCATTCCGCCACGTCACCCTGGATCGGCCCTGGTATCAGCCGGTCGGCACCGTGAACTATCCTGACGAGGCCACGCCCTACACCCGGATCAGCGAGTACAAGCACCTGACCGGCCAGGAGATTGGCAAGACCACCATCACCTACGAATACCCGCAGGCCGACGGCGACCCCTACTATCCGGTCCCGCGGGCCGAGAACCAGGCGCTCTTCAAGCGCTATGAGGCGCTCGCGCTCGAGACGCCCAACGTGCACTTCGTCGGGCGGCTGGCCACCTACCGCTACTACAACATGGACCAGGTGGTCGGGCAGGCCCTGGCCACGTTCCGGCGGATCGCCGAGCGCGAAGGGCGGGCGACGCTCGCCGCACAGGCGGCAGGCCGCGCCATCGCCGCGAACTGACGGCTTTCCGCCGCCGGCCGACCCGGCGCGGCAAGCGTCGCCTGCAGGTTGCGGCGGCTTGCAATTGGCCGGCCGTTGCTCAAGGCTCCGCGCTCACCCGGGGGGGAAGATGAGCCAGACAAGCACGGAGCGCGCACGTGAGCTGTCGCAGAATCTCGTCGAGATTCTCACCTCCTATGAGGAGGAATTGATGGCGCTCGAGCGTGAGGCGCCGGCCACCGGGCAAGCTTCGCCGCGCCGTGGGAATCACGATCGCCGAGGCCTGCTTCCTGATCACCGACCAGGACACCGGCCAGGCCGAATGGCTCCCGCCCACGGACGGCTCGACGCGCCGGGCAAGCTAGACTAATCAAGGCGTTTCTGGAGATAACATGGTTCGCAGACCCGAGGCGCTAGCCGATCCCATCGACATCGCCGTCGGCGCGCGCATTCGCCTGCTGCGCAAGGTCCGCGGACTGTCGCAACAGGCGCTGGCGGAGGCGGCCGGCGTTACCTTCCAGCAGATCCAGAAGTACGAGCGCGGCGCCAACCGGGTCAGCGCCTCGATGCTCTCGCGCATCGCCACGACCTTGCAGGCGCCGGTCTCCGAGATGTTCGGCGAGGTGAACCCCACCGCCGGCGCGATCGACGAGGTGGCCGCCCTGCTGGCCGAACCCGGCGCGCTCGAACTGCTGCGCGCCTATTCGGTGCTGCCGCGCGGCGCCACCCGCGCCACGCTCGTGGAATTCGTCCGCACGCTCAGGACCGTCTAGCTGGGACGCTAGGCGGTCGCGCCCAGGGCCGCCATGGCGCGCTCCTTCACGCCCTTGTAGTCGACCTTGCCGTTCGGCGCCCGGCCGATAGAGTCGACCAGCACCAGCTCGCGGGGCGCCTTGTAGCCGGCCAGGCTCGCGCGCACGTGCTCCGAGAGTTCGGCGAGGCTCGGCTGGGCCGCGCCCTCCGCCTCCACGACCGCACAGATGCGCTCGCCGAACCGCGGGTCGGGCAGGCCCACCACGACCGCGTCGCGGACGTCGATATGGGTCTTCAGCGCCTCCTCGACCTCTTCCGGGAAGACCTTCTCGCCGCCGGTGTTGATGCAGACCGAGCCGCGGCCCAGCAGCTTCAGCGTCCCGTCGACGTTCACCTCCGCCCAGTCGCCTGGCACGCTCCAGCGCGCGCCTTCCATGGTCTTGAAGGTCTTGGCGGTCTTCTCGGGGTCCTTGTAGTAGCCCATCGGCAGGAAGCCGGTGACCGCCACCAGGCCGCGCTCGCCGGAGCCCGGCTCGACGCGCTTGCCGTCCTCGGTGAACACCGCGCAGTTGGGGCCGATCACGAAGGCCGCGGTCGCGACTTCCGCGCCCGGCGCCGAGGCCGAAACGCCCAGGCCCACCGCCTCCGACGAGCCGAAACTGTCGAAGATCATGGCGTTTTTCGCGTAGCTCAGCAGGCCGCGCTTGTTCTCCTGGCTCCACATAGAGCCGGAGGAACTCATCGCCTTCACCGTCGAAAGGTCCCAGCGTCCGGGATTGGCCTCCAGCGCCTCCAGCATCGGCGTGGAGAACGCCAGGCCCACGATCACGATCGCCGTGGCGCCCAGCCGGTCGGCCTCGTCCCACAGTTCCATGGCGTTGAACTTGCGCGACGGCAGGTAGGCCGCAGCCCCGCCCTGGTTGAAGGCGATCAGGTTCGAGAACTGGCCGGTGCCATGCATCAGGGGGCAGGCGATCAGCGAGATCGGCCGGACGTGGTCCGGGCTCTGGATGCGCGTGACCAGGTCTTCGACGGAGGTCGCCGGCGGAATGCCGAGCAGGGCGTTGCCGCCCGCGCCGATCACATTGAAGAGGTCGTCCTGGCGCCACATCACGCCCTTCGGCATGCCGGTGGTGCCGCCGGTGTAGAGCAGCAGCAGGTCGTCGCCCGACCGGCCCCAGGGCGCCTTGACCGGGCGTTGGGCGGGCGCCTTGGCCACCACCGCGTCATAGTCGTCGGCCCAGGCCGGGACGGGATGGCCCGGCTCGGCCACCGCGATCCAGGCCTTCACGCCGGAAAGCCGCCCGCGGATCGTCTCCAGCACCCCGGCGAAGCCAGCGTGGAACACCACGGCCTGCGCATCGGCGTTGTCGAACAGGTAGAAAAGTTCTTCGGGCCCATAGCGATAGTTGGTGTTGACCGGGGCGAAGCCGCCTTTGAACGCGGCGTAGTAGGTCTCGATGTATTCAGGCCCATTGTAGAGGAAAGCGGCGACCTTGCCCTGCTGGTCCAGGCCCCTGGCGATCAGATGCGCGGCGAGCGCGTCCGCGCGGGCGTCGAACTCGCCCCAGCTGATCACCCGGTCGCCCTGGATGAAGGCCGGCCGCTCCGGCTGAACGGCGGCGATCGCCTCCCACACGTCCGCAAAGGTCCAAGACGTCACCACGCATCCTCCCGACACTTGTTCATTTGGGCCGAATTTGGTCGCCCCTGACGCAGGGAAGTCAACCGCTGCGTCAGATCGGAAGTGCGGTGGTGAACTTGATCTGCTCCATGGCGAAGGACGAGCTGACGTCCTGCAGGGGCGCGGCGGCGATCAGGCGCTTGTAGAAGGCGTCATAGGCCGCGATGTCCTTGACCACGACCTTCAGCAGGTAATCGGTCTCGCCCGACATCCGGTAGAATTCGACGACCTCCGGCAGGCCCGCGGCGCCCTTGGCGAAGGCGCTGAGCCACGCCTCGTCGTGGCGGCTGGTGCGCACGGCCACGAACACCACCAGGCCCAGGTCCAGCTGTTCACGGTCGAGGATCGCGACGCGCCGCTCGATGACGCCGGCCTCGGTCATCCGCTTCACACGCTTCCAGCAGGGCGTCTGTGACAGGCCGGCGCGCTCGGCCAGCTCTGCAATCGGGATCGTCGCGTCGGCCTGGAGCTCGCGCAGGATGCGGCGGTCGGTCTGGTCGAGAACGATTTCCATGCGGGGACCCTTATGCGGAGAACAACATTCTATCCCAAAGCCGCGTCCACGGCCATGAGCCTCGGATATGCTCCGCCTGCGGAGAACTCGCGCCAGGCGGCTCCGCCCTTGCCAGGCCCGCGGCCATCACATTATCGTCGTCATATAACGGGGTCCGACGATGCGCTACGGCGACACCCACAAGGCAGAAACCCGCCAGAAGGTCGTCCGCGCGGCCGCGGCGGCGGTGCGCGCAAAGGGGCCTGATGGGGTCGGCGTCGCCGAGATCATGGCGCAGGCCGGCCTGACGCACGGCGGCTTCTACGCCCACTTCCGGTCGAAGGAGGCCCTGGTCGCCGCCGCGGTCGGGGAGGCCTTCAGCCAGAGCCGCCGGCATTTCGCGCGCCTCACAGAGGGGATGGATCCCCAGCGCGCCCTGACCACCTTCATTGACGCCTACGTCTGCGCCGAGCATCGCGCCAATCCGCAGCATGGCTGCCCGATCTCGACCTTGGCCGGCGACCTTCCGCGGCAGGGTGCGGCGGTGCGCGCGGCTTTCGACGCCGGCGTAGAGGACGTGATCGCCTCTATCGCCGCGCGGTTGCCCCAGTCCGATCCAGCCGCACGGCGCAACCTCGCCAGTTCGCTACTGGCCGAGATGGCTGGCGCGGTTACGCTTTCGCGTGCGGTCTCCGACGCGACGCTGGCGGAACGATTGCTGGAAGCCTCCCGCGCCCGGATCAAGGCCCGCGCATCGCTCTAAGGCCTGTCAGCCTGCCGGTCCGGTCCGGCGCTCTCGTAAACGCCGGTCAGTTGGAGTTTTTCGCCCTGAGCGCCTCCGAGAGCACTTCTCAGGGTGGCGCGGGGCGCAATTGCCCCTAGGATACCGCCAAGCGACTCAGTTCACGCGCTTCTTTTGCGTGGCGGCAGCCGTCTTAAATCTAGCTGGGGGAGCCCCTATGGCCGACGTCAAGAAAACCAATGCGCTGCAGAAGCCGCTTACGCCCTCGGCGGAGCTGGCCGCTGTAGTGGGCCCGGGGCAACTGTCCCGCGGCGAAGTGGTCTCGAAGATTTGGGCGTACATCAAGAAGAACAATCTTCAGGACCCGAAGAACAAGCGCGACATCCTGGCGGACGCCAAGCTGAAGCCGGTGTTCGGCGGCAAGGACAAGGTGAGCATGTTCGAAATGAACAAGCACCTCGCCGGCCACCTGAAGTAGGCTTTTCTCCGCCTGGCGACGGCGTTCGCGTCGCGCTGCGGAACGAGAATGCAGAAACCCCGCCGGGCCCAGCGCCCCGGCGGGGTTTCTTGCTTTGGGCGCCGTGACCGACGCGGGCCGGATTTTAACGTCCTGTCGAGCATCTCTTAACTCCTGGTCGGCCAACCTAGGGTTGGGCGCTTCCGCCCACGGAGTTTCCAGGTGCCCCAGAGCGCCCCCACGGCCGCTCAGACCAAGGCGGCGGCCGGCGCCCGTTCGGCGGCCGAGGCCTCGCAACTGGGCGCGCTGGCGCAGGCCCAGCTTTCCGGCGCCCTTCGCCTGGTCTCCGTCGAAGCGGACGCGGACGTCGAGCGCTACAGCGACGCCCAGCTGCTCGGGGCCGGAAAGATCTGCATCCTGTCGCTAGAGGCGGTGCAGAAGCACTATGGCGACCGCTGGCCCAGCCGCCGTGACGTGGTCTTCGCCTTCGCCCAGCAGGTTCTGAAGCGCAACATGGGCGGGCGCGGCATCCACCTGCGGATTTCCGACAGCGACTTCTTCATCGTCCACCCGGGCCTGGGGCGGCTGGCCGGCCAGGCCGCCTGCCTGCGCTACCTGCGCGAGATCTTCGCCCAGTTCCAGGTCGACGCCGGCGAAGCCCAGGCCGGGGTCCTGCAGGTCACCGAGATCCGCAAGGGGCGCGTGCTGACCAGGCCATCGGAGATTTCCGGGCCGGCTGCGGCCGAGGAGGCGGGACGGCTCGGCGCCTTCAACGACGAGGCCGACCTTACCTCGCAGTTGGTCAATCGCGCCGCGCCCTTCGTGTCCAGCGACGGGCGCCTGCTGCGGGTCTCGGCGAGCCTGGAGCCGATCTACGAGGTGAAGAGCTTCACGCGCATCGGCTTCCGGATGATCCGGCGCATCGTTGTGGCGACCAGCGGCGAGGCGCTCACCGCGCGCGAGGTCGCAGCCCTGCCGTCGGCCGACCTGATCCGCGCCGATCTCGCCACCATCAGCCGCGGCATCGACCGCCTGAAGGCCGAGGGCCATGGCGAACAGCAGCTCAGCCTGATCGTGCCGGTGTCCTTCTCGAGCCTCGCCAGCCACCGCGGCCGAGCCGAGCTGGTCGCCCCGGTGCGCGACGTGGCGGGCATGGTCAAGCTCGGCGTGATCTGCGAAATCCTCGACATCGAAGGCGTGCCGCAGAATGCGCTTCACGAGGTGACCTCGCTCGTGCGGCCCCTGTCCTTGCTGGTCGTAGGGCGGCTCACCAATCCGACCGCCGGCGCATTTGGCCGCCTGAACGGCGCTGGGTTCCAGGCGCTCTCGTTCGAATGCCCGCCCATGGTCGGCGACGCAGAGTTCATCGGCTGGGCCACCTCGACGGTCTCGGCGGCGCGCAAGGTCGCCAAGTCGGTCCTCGTCTACCGCGCCGGTTCGACCAAGCGCGCCGGCGCGCTGGCCTCGCTCGGCGCCACCCATGTGAGCCTCGACGCGGCTTGACCTGACGCCGTATTTGCGGGGCCGCCTTGCCGGTGCGACCATGCGGTCAGGCCTCCGCGCGGCTTCCAGAGGGCGAATGATCGAGATCACGACGCTGTCGGAACTGACCATCGACGGCAAGCTTGCCCTGCATCGAACCTCCTCCAGCAAGGAGCTGTTCGACTATTCCACCGACGAGCTGAAGGCGTGGTTCCACGGCCAGCGGGCGGCGAGCGACGCGATCATGGTGGGCGCGAACACCGTCCGCATCGACGACCCGCAGCTCACCGTACGCCACGTGGAGGGGCCGAACCCGCTCAGGGTGATCCCCTCGTCGGACGGGCTGCTGCCGCTCACCTCGGCCCTGCTCAACGACGGCCTGCCGACCCTCGTGGCGACGGCCAGGATCGCCCAGCCCGCGACCATCGCCGCCCTCGTCGCCAAGCCGGGCGTCGAGGTGATCTGCTGTGGCGAAACCGAAGTGGACCTCGCCGCCTTGATGGACCTGCTCGCCGCGCGCGGGATCCGCAGGCTGATGGTCGAAGGCGGTTCGACGCTGCTCTCCGGCCTGTTCGGCCGCGACCTCGTCTCGAAGATCATCATCAAGCACATCCCGATCATTTCCGGCGACCCGGAGGCGCCGACCTATCTCACCCTCAACCCGCGTCCCGGCGTCGACCTTGGCCTGTCGCGCTGGCGGATGGACGACTGGTTCGTGAAGGGCGGGATCGGCGTCTCGGTCTACGCCCGTGAGGACGCCGCTTGAACGCGGTCAGCCTCGATCCGCTGGCGGAGCTGGCGGTCACGCTGCAGGCGGCGGCGGGGCCGGAGCCCTGCGCGGCCTTCGACGGGCGGATCGACAGCGTGGGCGACGATCCTGCGCTGGCGACCTTCGTGAAGCACCAGGCGCTGATGCGTGCCTATCAGGCGCGCTACGTCCTGCTGCCGCCGGAGGCCCCCGCGGGCGGCGTGCTGGCGCCGATGTTGCGTCACCATGACGAGGCGCGGCTGGCGACGCTGGCGGCCCTGCGGCCGCGGCTGGAGGCCGAGTTGATCGCGCCCTGCGCGCCGCAAGGGCAGGGCGACGTCGCGGCCTTCATCCAGGTCATGTTGTCGGAGATCCGTGACGCGCCGGAGAACCCCTTCACGGCCTTCCTGGCCGGCGCCGACCATCGCGACGACCACTATCGGAACTTCCTCGTGCAATCCTCGCCGGACCTGCTGGCCGAGGCCTCCGCTTCGGCCCTGGGCGTGGTGGGCGAATACGGCGAGCCGCAGGCGGCGCTGTTCCGCATCCTGATCGACGAGTTCGGCTACGGGGTGCACGGCAAGAAGCACAGCGTGCTCTACCGTGCGACCATGCGCAGCTTCGGCCTGGACGACGCCTACAACGGCTACTGGCCGTGGTTCGACACCCAGGCGCTGGCTCTGCACAACGCCATCCACTGGCTGTTCCAGAACCCGCGCAATGTCTTCCGGCAGGTGGGCTTCCTGCTCTACGCCGAGACCGCCTACCAGCGCTCGACGCTCGCCCATCACCGATACCTGCGGCAATTCCATCCCGACGCCGACGCCCGCTATTTCGCCGAGCACGCCCACATCGACCTGCATCACACGCGCATGGTGATCGACGAGGCCGTCGGCCCGCTGGTCGCCCGCTTCGGGGCCGAGGCCGGGGCCGAAATCATCGCGGGCGCGGCCTTCACCAAGGCGGCCTTCGCCCAGGCCGGCGACCACCTGCTGGCGGTGTCGCGGGCGTTCGCCGCCGCCGGTTCGGCGGCCTACGGCGCGCCGGCCTACCCGCGATCGCGGTTGGGGCGGCCGGTCACGCCGGTCAGCGACCTGGCGGCCATCCACGGGCCGGTGCAGGTCGGAGCGCTAGGCGCGCTTCACGACCCGCGGGAGTTCGCCGCCTTCCCGCAGGCGGCGATCGGGCGGGCGGCGTCGTGACGCCCGCCGCCGCAGAGGAAGGCCCGGTCTGGATCGGCCACGACCTGCCGCCGATCCGGCGCGAGGGAGTGGAGTATTTCCTGCTCTCGGCGCGCGGCGAACTCTATCTCGTGCCCAACCGCTGCCCGCATCGCGGCGGCCCTCTGAAGTTCGGGCGGCTGAACGCGGCTGGCGAACTCGTCTGCCCGCTGCACGGCGGCGCCTTTTCAATCGACAGCCTGATCCGCAATCCGGCGACGCTGCGGCTCACCGCGGTCGCACACGATGACGCCTGAGCGCCGGCGTTTCCTGCCGTCGCTGCTCGTCGAGCGCGGGCGGTTCAAGCCGGCCAACGCCGTCACCCTGGCCCGCGGCGCCTTGATCGCACCGATCTTCGCCCTGCTGTGGGCGGGGCGGCCCCGCGCGGCCCTGGCCGTCTATATCCTGGCTGCGGCCAGCGACCTCATCGACGGCTGGCTGGCGCGGCGCTTGCGGCAGGCTTCGGAATTCGGGGCCCAGCTCGACGCGGCGGTCGACAACCTGTTCTCGCTGGCGATCCTGGGTTTCCTGGCGCTGGCCTATCCGACGGTCGTGGTGCGCCAGTGGGCGGCCTGCGCGATCCTCTTCGGCGCCCCGATCCTCTATCTCGCGGCGTCCTGGGCGCTGACGCGCCGGCTGCTGATGTTCCACGTCTGGTCGGCCAAGGCCGGCGCGGTCCTGTTGTTCTGCCTGTGGCCGGCGATCGCGTTCACCGGCTGGACCGGCTGGCTGTGGCTGAGCGCCATCGTCGTGGCCTTCAGCCGCCTGGAGCAGGTTCTGCTCATCCTGCGTGGTGGCCGTGACCTGGAGGCCGCCCACGGGTTCGCACCGATCGGGCCGAAACCAAAACCTTAAGG
>Ga0207667_10001110_pt1 | contig 33935 bp, 34 predicted proteins | sample KBSCornC52_FD_184301 | JGI IMG/M metagenome (GOLD analysis project Ga0207667, IMG submission 184301) | Corn rhizosphere microbial communities from Kellogg Biological Station, Michigan, USA - KBS Corn C5-2 (SPAdes) (version 2) | ecosystem: Host-associated > Plants > Roots > Rhizosphere > Soil ...
GGTTACCGGCATGGGCCTGGTTTCCCCCGTGGGGAACGATCCGGAGACCGCCTGGCAGACCGTGCTTAGGGGAGAGCACGGAGTACAATATGTGCGCGATACTTTATTCAAGGGGTACGAGACCCTTCCCATCTACGTGGCCGCCCCTGTTGAAGGGTTTGATTTAACAAGCGATCCGGCTTTCGCCGATAGGCGTAACGATGTAAGAGCTAAATGGGATGTTTCCCAACAGTTCACTCTTTGGGCGGGGGCGCAGGCGCTGCGGATGGCCGGCTTGAATTCAGCCGAGAACATCCGGGTGGAGGATCATGGATTGGACCCTAAGCGGTTCGGCGTTTACATGGGAACAGGGGTCGGCGGTACCAACCACCTGGGAGAAGCGGCGGTACTGTTACACGACGAAAGGCTCAGATACGAACAAGCGGTGGCCGAGGGTGATACCGAACTTATCGAAAGAATGCGGGACGGCACCCGGATCCACCCCAGGCTTATCCTAAAAACTCTGCCCGGCCGGGTGGCCGGTACGCCGGCAATGGAGTTCGGCGCCAAGGCTTTCTGGGAAGGCATCTTAAAAGAGTGCGCCTCCGGGAACGCCGCCATCATTTCGGCGATTGAAGCCATAAAACTAGGCAAGGCCGACGTGGTGCTGGCCGGCGGCGTGGAGGGCGATATTACCCCTGTTACGACCGGTTTGTTCGGAGCCGCCAGAGCGGTCAGTAAAGAGAAGGATCCGGCGGCCGCCTCGCGCCCCTTAGATGCCGGGCGCAGCGGGCTGGTAATGGGCCAAGGCGCCGGCGCCCTGGTAATCGAAACGCTGGAACACGCCCAGAAACGGGGCGCTCCGATCATCTCCGAAATAATTGGCTACGCCGAGAATTCCGACGCCAAAGACGAGACCGAACCGGATCCGGACAATGTTATCGAGTGCATGAAGGCAGCCGTGAAGATGACCGGCCGGAAAATCGAAGGGGTCGCTATCAATCCGCACGCCACTTCTACCCCTGTCGGTGACGCCGCCGAGATGTACGCCGTGTCCCAGGTGTTTCCGCCGGAGGAAGTCATAGCCATAACGGCTATCAAGTCTTACACCGGCCACACCTTCGGCGGCGCCGGCGCGGTCGAGGCCGTATTCAGCAACCAGACGCTGCGCGATCAAAAGAGTCCGGCTATCCGCAACCTGGAAAATCCGATCGAGGAAACCGCCGGTTACGAACACGCGCTCAGCGCCGATGGGCCGATCGAAGGAGATATAGAAATGGTCGTGAATAACTCCTTTGGTTTCGGCGGCAATAACGCCATCACCATCTTTGCCAACCCCCGCTAAGACCGGTAGCTTTCGCAGATGCGCTGCAGATAGCGCAGATTGTGAATGCTGGCCAGCCGTCCGGCCAAGGGGTCGGCCATCTTGAACAGATGTCTTAAGTAGGCCCGACTGTACCCCTGTTGACAGGTGTAGCAGTCGCAGTCTTTATCAATCGGGCCTTTATCTGTTATATGGCCGCCGTTGCGGAGATTCAGCTTCTTATCGCCGGTAATCCAGACACTGCCGTGGCGGCCGTTGCGGGTCGGCAGCACGCAATCGAACATATCGATGCCGTGAGTAATGGCGAATCTTAGGTTGCCGGGCTCACCGACGCCCATCAGGTAGCGGATTTTAGCCGGGTCGTACAATGTCGATAAGAATTCCAGCATATCGTGCATGTCTTTAGTTCCCTCGCCTACCGATAAGCCGCCGATCGCCAATCCATCCACCTCTGTCGATTGGACTAATTCGACCGATTTTTGACGCAGTTCTTTGTCCAGCCCGCCCTGGGCGATGCCGAAAAGCAGCGGTCTTTTATCATCTGATAGACCTTTGGTTAACTTCTTGAATTCAGCGACGCAGCGCAGTAGCCAGCGGTGGGTCCGCTCCACCGCCTCCTCTTCCCGGACGGCGGCTTTAGCCGGATCCAGCCCGGTCAGATCATCGAAGGCCATGATGATGTCCGAGCCTAAATCGAATTGGATCCGCATCGATTTTTCAGGGGTGATCAGCACTTCCTGCCCGCTGGCCGGGTCTTTAAAGGTTACTCCATCTTCGGTAATCTTGCGGACATGGCTGAGCGAGAACACCTGGAAGCCGCCGCTATCTGTTAAGATCGGGCCCGGCCAGCGGGCGAAACCATGGAGGCCGCCCAGTTTTTTGACGGTTTTTTCGCCCGGCGCCAGATGTAAATGGTAGGTATTAGACAGCAGGACCTGGGCGCCGGTGGCCAAAACCTCCTGCGGCTCCAGCCCTTTGACGGCGCCGCGAGTGGCCACCGGCATGAAAAACGGCGTTTTAACAGAGGCGGCGCGGGTCGTCAGCAAGCCGGTCCGGCTGCCATCTTTATGAGTTTTTATCTCTTTGAACATCCTATATATAGTAGCAAAGCCGGTCGTTGGGAATTTTACGGCGGCACCAAAACAGATGAAAACCCTGATACCGGGAGCATAAGCGTTTGACTCTCACCGCTTATCTTGCTAACTTAAGCAGGTTAATCGTGAGGTCAGTTTGAGTAGTAAGAAAAGCAAGGAAGCTTTAGATGGTTTCCAGCTGTTTTACGAAGAAATCATTAACATAAAACCGCAGAGCCGGATCCGAAGAGTTCGCCAACAGAGTTCGGCCAGCGCCTAACAGATAGAAACAGAATTTGCCGCTCCTAATTAACAGGGGCGGTTTTTTATTACCCCCAGTTTTTAGGTGGTTTTCCACTGGCAAAAGCTATAGCGTTATGACAATATGTAGTCATGGTTTGCATATATTGCGGTGGCGAAACAAAGGTAATCAACTCCCGGTTGCAGAAGCGGAATAATCAGGTATGGCGGCGGCGGCAATGCCACCGTTGCCAATCTGTTTTTACTACGCATGAACAGATCGAACTGCAATCAGCCCTATCGGTCAGTAAAAACGGGATTACCGAGCCTTTTATACCGGGTTTACTCCTAAATGAGCTAGTAAGCGCCCTTTCGCACCGTAAAGACGTTTACACGGCCTCTGAGGAGCTTTTAGGGGCGATTGTCCGCAAACTATTGACCCTGCCCGATAAGCCATTATTCAAAACCGCTGATATTTCAAAAACTACGGCTGTAATACTGAAACGCTTCGACCGGCGGGCCTACCTGCGCTATCTGGCCGACCACCTCTCTTTGCAATGATAATTGATTATTTCTGCTATTTATTGTATGATACTCCAGTTTCGATCCTTTCAATCACCCGGGAGGGCTGATGCTTGAAACGCAAGTTTCACTGAAGCGGAATCCGTGGGACCACTCGGTACCCCACGAGACGCTGTTCAACATCGTGTCCAAGGTCGGCGAAAGCCGCGCCAAGCACGTGGAGAAGCTGCACGAGCGCGGCGAATGGCCGCGCGACAGCCTGGGCATCGCCCTGATGGTCCCCTTCGCGCCGCGCAGCCTGCCGGCCGCCGACGCCCTGCTGGCGACCATCGCCATCGGACCGGACGGTGAACGGTACGTGATGAACGCGGTCGCCAAGGCGGCCTATCATCACGACCGTGGCGAGCCGGCCGGCTGGGGCGTCTACATGGACCTGGCGGCGTCCGCCGACGGCGACTTCTGTTACGGCTTCTCGAGCATGGTCGACGGCATGATCGTCGGTGCCAGCGGCCAGAAGGAGATGCAAGACGCCTGCGAAGCGGCCCACGCGGCGGCCACGTTCCTGTACCTCCTCCGCCGCGAGCGCGAGGTCTGGATGGAGGGACGGGAGGAGCGCCCGCGCTGGTTCTGCAACATCGACCAGCCCGGCGAGACCTACCAGGCGATGGTGGCCCAACCGGCCATCTACCCCTAGCCCGCATGAAAGGATCGAAGGGAGCGCATGGTGCGCTCCCCGATCCCAAAGCTTATAAATTTTGTAGGTTTTGGAATCGGCTACTTAAGAAGATCGGATATCGCGGCGCGTTCGCTTTTGGTGGCTTTTTCGGTGACGATGAAGCCCAGATACTTACCGAGCGCCAGGCGCGTCTGCGAGTAAATGGCGGCCGCCGAGCTGTAGACGATACTGGTAACCGGCAGATAGACCCACTGGAGAATCATCCAGAAGGTCCGATGACGCTTATAGCGTAGAGGTTTGGGCGGCAGCGAGCGCATGCTCAGATATAAGGAGATAAGGATGCCGACCATGGCGATGCGCTGCAGGTTGGAGGCGTACTGCGGCAGCTCGTTGGCCAAAAAGCCCAGCGGCGCCGGGCTGGAAGTATGGAATAAGAAGGTGGGATAAACAGCCAGCAGCAATATCAGCGGCGCCGTCGACCAGCTTAAGTGTCCTTCCAACAAGCGCCAGCCTTTGGCGATTTTTTTATGCAAAGGGATGTTATTGATCTTAAAAAAGGCCTGGTTGATGAAGTACGGGATATCGCTGCAGCCCCACGCCCAGCGGCGTACCTGGATAAACTGCATCTTCAGCGTGCGGCGGTAGCTGTCAGTCAATACAGCGTCCTGATAAATGGGTACGAAGATCGGGAAAACCTCGTGCTTGGCGTCGTAGCGGAACCAGGTCCGCCAGTACTGGTGGCCGTCCTCGACGATGGTGCGGACGCTCCAGAAGTCGGTATCGATCAGGGCGGCCATCGGCTGGGCGTGGGCCGAGAAGTTGCGCAGCATGTGCTGGCGCATGGCCAAAGTGACATTCCAGAAAGAGTTACCGGTGGCAATGACTCGCATCGGCGCCGGCGCGTCCCAGATATTGTTCAGATACATGGTAACCGGCTGATAGCTGGCGTGTTTGGGTTCTTCGGTCGAGCAATAGGTATACGTCAGGGCGCCGAAGTACTGTTTGTCGGGACGGTTATCGGAATCCAAGGTGGTGACCAGGACCCGCAGCGGGTCGATCTTCTCTTCTTCCAGGTATTTTTGCAGACGACGGCCGGCGAAGGTGACATTGCCGCCCTTGCCGATAACCTCGCCGGTCATCGGCCAGGGGTGCATCACCGCTTCGGCATGATAAAAATGATGGCCGAACTTCTTAACCAAGGCGTTAGCGGTCGCCTCTATCTCCGGGCCGCCGCGCTGCTCGTAAGCTAAGATCAGGATTATCTTTTTGTGGTCGTAATCCGTATCCAGCACCGACTGCACGGTCGGTTCCAGGACATCGCGTGATTCGTTCCAAAAAGCGATGATGACGGCGTGATAGACTTCGCTGGGCTTGATGCGCTCGGCGCCGATGTATTTTTCGACCCGGGCTAAGTTGCGGGCGTGCCATTTGGGCGGGTCGGGTGTCGCGACCGACAGCCTCTCTAAGTCTTTATTGAGCTTGGCCCAAGGCAGTTTTTTGTGTTCGTTGAGCGTTTTCCACCCCTGTACGCTGCGGATATCCAGGCCGATGGCCCGGATGAACCACAGCACCAGATAGCCGACGATGAAGTAGGCCGCCAGCTTGGGGCTGAGCTTACCTAAGATGACCGGCAGCAGCAGGATAAGGTAGGTCAAAGCGGCCGGCAGGATTTCGAACAGCCGGTACTTGAAATCTCGATCTTCGGGCTGGGGGATCTCGATTGACCGCATAAACTATTGGATCGATATTAGCGAGTTGGCGACGATAGTTGAAAGGATGAGTAAAAAAATAGTCGAACCAAGCATGAAGAGCGCGGCATAGCGTTTGGCCCGGTAGATGCGCGAGCTGATGGCTACGGCCGCCGCGGAGATGAATATCATAAAGACGGCCATGCTATAGATATCAACCGGCTTGCCGGAGATATACTGCGTCCCGCTGACGTTGGGCCGGTAAGACACGATGGTAGTCGGATTGCGCGAGACGTCGAAGCGCAGCACCACCAGGCTGACGCCCAGCACCACCAGGATGGCCATAACGGTTATGAGCAGCAGAACCAGGCGGTCGTGCAAGAATTTCTTAGGGATTTCCACTTATGTAATTTTACACTAAATGGCCCGGAGACAGCGGCTGATTTTGCTATACTCTATATCTGAAGCGCCACCTTAGCTCAGTTGGCTAGAGCACCGCTTTCGTAAAGCGGGGGTCTGGGGTTCGAATCCCCAAGGTGGCTCCATTATTTTCCAGTGAGCGGGCGTCGTATAACGGCTATTATATGACCTTCCCAAGGTCGAGACGCGGGTTCGACTCCCGCCGCCCGCACCACTTCACTTATATATAGATATCGATTTGTTTGTAGTCATCGCTGACCAAAGTTTGGACATCGCCATGTTCCCTTCTGAGGGATTGGATTCTCGAAATCGCGTTTTGGAGCAGGACGAATTCCGGAGGATATATTTGGATCGTCTCTAAAAAAATACCCGTCTGTTCGACGGGTATCTGACCGTTTGCGGTCTGTGGAGTTGTTGGTTTTTCTAGTGTGCTCACTAAAATCTCATTTTAGCATAGGCGGTATCAATACTGTAAATTAATCATTCATAAGTCCGTTAAATAGCTTACGGAGACAAAGCGGCCGGTAGGTCACAATGGGGATGATAATTTAAGTTAGGAGGATAGATGGTACTGAATATTATCCTGTGGATCATCTTCGGAGCCCTGGCCGGATGGATCGCTTCGATGATCATGCATACTAACCGGGCGCAAGGGGGACTGGCCAATATCGTCGTCGGGATCGTCGGCGCGCTGATCGGCGGCTGGCTGGCCCGGGTGCTGTTCGGGCTGACTGTCAGCGCCTTCAGCATCGGCGGGCTGATCATCGCCATTATCGGCGCGGTCATCCTGCTGGCCATACTGCGGGCCTTCGGCGTCATGCACCGCGACGTCGGCCACCGGGCTTAAAACAGGCCCAGGTTTTCCATTTCCGCTAAAAAGAGGCTCCCCGGCGGAGCCTCTTTTCTTGTTCATCTCATGGCGGGCCCGACCGGGATCGAACCGGCGATCTCCTCCGTGACAGGGAGGCGTGTTAACCGCTACACTACGAGCCCTCGCTACGATTGCCCTGGAACAGAGGTATTCTAGCAAAAAACAGATGTAAAATAAAATCTTAGCTCAACACTCATCGAGTATTGAAAATGAATCGCTTACTTGAGCTTAAGTGTGTCTTGGACGATAGTGGTGCCCCCGAAGCGCGGGTGAGGCTTTTTGGCCGGCCGGTTTGGCGGCTTTGGCGGGAACCGCCGCAAAGGATAAGGCCGCACTGTAAGAGACTGCCGCTACGATGAAACCCATAGCCATCACGTAAGAGGTTATATCGCTGTTATAACCGATAAAGGCCAGGCCGTTCGTCAGGGCCGCGACTATGCCTAAGAAGCCGATCAGGCCGGCGACGGTCCACGACCTGCTTTGGCTGGCGATAGCCCTGGCCAGCAGGGCCAGAGAAGCCAGCAGTAAGCCTATCGCCACGATAACGTGCAGAATCAAGACTATGCCGCCGCCGTTAGTGATGGCCCAGCCGAAGCCGTGGACCGTCCGCGCGAAATAACCGCCGGTCTGTCCCGGATGCGCCTTGGGCAATTTTACGAACAGATTAAGCGCCATGCCCAAAGCGAACTGCACCGCCAGCATGATAAGCAGGCCGAACGATTGTCCCCGTAGTTTCGCCGTGTCCATGAGCTTATTTAATACTCTTATGAGAATCTAATCTGTGACTGATTTTACAGCCGCCCGCTAAAAGCCCGGACGCCAAATAACTTACATCCGCGGACAGTCCGAACAGATATAATTTGGGCGGAAAGGCTGAGAGATGGCAAGAAAGATCAAGTCTTTGGACGAGATGCCCATAGATATGGTGGAGGCCGTCAAACGCGGCTTTATTCACCGTGGATTTTTGCCGCGCAAATACCGGCGCAACAGTCAGCTGGAAGACCACCTCAGCCAGAAAACAGAGAGTAAAAAATCGGAGCCGGAAGACTCGGGGTCGGATGATCCGAATCTTGGAATAATCGATTCGCAGGCCGGGTCTCAGGAAGCCGCCAAGGACCCGGACGAGCCGGAGCCCGGCGAAACACACGAGAAATTGATAGAACTGACCGAAAAAGCCCAGGATATCTTATTTACCGCCGATACGGTCTTTCCCTTCACTCTTTTCCCGGACACGATTACCCTGGACCGTGAAAAACTGACTGTCGTCGACCGGTTCTTTTTCAGGGTCGCCAAGGTCATCACCGTGCCGATCAGCTCGATGATCAGCGCCGACGCCAACGTCGGGCCGTTTTTCGGTTCGGTCCATATGACTTCGAAATACTTCGTGGATAACGCTCATACCGTGAATTTTTTGTGGCGGCACGACGCCGAAGAGATCCACCGCCTGCTGCAGGGATTCATCATCGCCCAAGAAAAGGGGCTGGATGTCAGTGATGTCGACAAGGACGATCTGTGCGTTCTGCTGCACGACCTGGGCCATGGCACTAATGAGTAGCCGCGTTTTTTAGAAATGCACGTAGGCGTGGGGCGGCTTGGCGATCTGCAGCTGCTTGATATAAGCCGAAGCGTCCTTGAGGTTGATGACTATATGCTGGGCGGTGACCGTGTCGCCGCTGATGCCGGTCAGTTTGACGATCTGCAGGCTCGGCCCCTGCCCGGCCAGCACCGGGCTGGCCAATATGGGGTCGGAAATCTGGCCGACTTTCATCTGGAATAACTGGTCTACCACCTCCGGCGGCACGTTAGGATTGGTCTTATTGATAGCGAAGCCGTAATCGCCGCCGGACGTCTTGGCGGACGGGTCGTCCGAAGCTTGCTTAGCCAAGGTCGCGAAGTCCGTGCCGCCGCGGGCCTGGGCCAGGGCGGCCTGGGCGCGCTGGCTATCGGCGGTATCTAAATTGGCAGAGACTTTCTCGGCCAGTATCTCTTGTTTTAAGCTGCGTTTGAAGTCGTTGACGGACCAGCCCCAGTAATCGCGCAGGACATCGGCGAACACTTTATTATTGCCGCCCAGGCGATTCTGCTGGCGGACTTCGTTCAGCCGGGCGTCGACCTCTTTATCGGATACCGAAACATGGTTTTTGGCGGCCACGTCTTTGACGTAAGTGTCGGATATCACCTTCTGGAGGGCTTGTTTGCGGAACAGCACCAGCTGGTCGTGGTCGGCGCCGGCGAAATTGCGCTGCTGCTGGGACTCGTAATAATGCACGTAGTGGCGCAGTTCGAACAAGTAGTTCTCGTAGCCGACGTAACGGCCGTCGGCTTTGGCGATCGGGAACGGCATCACCTGGGTGACGCGATACACGAAGGTGTTGTACTGGTAGTAGCGGTATAGCGCCAGCGAGCAATAGATGAACAGCGTGATGATAGCGGCCACGATCACCGTCAGCGTGACGACGACGATGGTACGGGTGGAGTGTCGCAGCGGATAGATATATTTGCGGGCGCCTTTTAAGACCTGTTCGCGGTGTTCGCTGATGTTCTCGTTGGTGATTCGCGGCACGTCTTCCAGGCTGGGCGGCTCCGGGAGGGTGGGGTTGAGCGGGTTCAGCTCGGCGGCTTTTTCGGTGACCGAAGCCGGCACCATGTCCCTGACCTCTTTGGCCTTCTTCTTGAAAGGCTTCAACTTCTTGGCGAATTTCTTTCTGACCATGGGCTTTTTAAGCTTCGGCTGTTTCCTCTCTTTGCAGCGGGCGGCTGGTGTGATGGATGCCTAAGTCGCGTAAAATATGCACCATCTTGTTCTGGATCCTCTCCGGATGGTGCACCTGCTTTATCACCAAGTCGCCCACGTAAGTTTGTACCACTATTGTACCAAACCGCAGGACCGTTTCCTCTAGCCCGGCAATCTGATAATTGATCATCTGGATCTGGTCCAAGCCGATATCGACGACATTGACCTGCAGCAGCGAGCGCGTCTGCTGGATGAAACGTTTGTTAGTCATGATGTAGACGCTGAAGTACCACTTGACCCACCAGGGGAAGATGAGCACGCAGGCCAGGATGAAGCTGGCTAAGATACTGGCGAAAAAGAAAGCGATGGACGGCGGGTTGTTCTTATTTATATATATCAACGCCAGCGTATAAAAGGGGCCGACCAGCATGCCGAAAGAGGCCAGGATAAGGCCCTTGCGCATCACTATGGGATGCTTGCGGAAAACCAGCAGGGTATCCTCTTCTTCGAACTGTTCTTTGAAGTGTTTGCGTTTTTTGTCGGGCTCGCCACTGCCCTGCTTTTCGCTCATGGTTACTATTGTAACGAAAAATCGGGCTAAAGGTATTAGAATAGGTTAGCGCCCCTGTAGTTCAATGGATAAAACAACTCCGTCCTAAGGAGAAGCTAGAGGTTCGACTCCTCTCGGGGGCACCAATTATTCTTGTGACCGGTGCCAGTCGACGGGTTTGCCTTGGGCCGCCTGCCCGGCCATGGCCAGTTCATCATAGATGCCGTCTATCAGGTCGTAGTGTTTGGCTTCTTTCAGATCGACCCAGGCATAATCCTGGCATTCCTCGGGCTGAAGCTTGACTTCTCCGCCGGCATGATCGGCCAGGCACGATACCACCAGCGACGGCGCGCCGTCTTGGTGGATGGTCGCCAGACTGGTGACATAGCGGACATTTTTGATATTTAGCCCGGCCTCTTCTTTCACTTCTCGGGCCAGAGCTTTTTCTAAGACGTTGTACCAATATTCGGCGGTGTCTTTGGGCTCATTGATATAGTCCGTTGTCTCTAAGTGTCCGCCCGGGACCGTCCAGCGGTTCGGAAAGCGCCGTTTGCCGGCGGCTCGCTGCAGAATCAAAAATTTACCGTCCTTTTGGATGATGGCCGTAATGATGACTTCGTGCAGCTGATTATTCATCGGATTGCAGAGTGTGGTGCTCGTGAGCCAGCCGGTAACTGTGCAGCTCCTGCGGCGTGAACCAAAGCTTTATCTCCTGCTCGGCGTCGGCGGCATCGGCCGAAGCGTGGATGATATTCGCCAGTCCTTTGAAGCTTTTGGTATTGACGTGGTCATAGCTAAGATGAGCGTAATCACCCCTTATAGTGCCAGGAAGCGCCGATTTGGGCTCGGTGTCGCCAGCCATCTTGCGCACCTGGCCGATGGCCTCCACGCCTTCAATCACCATGGCGACTACCGGTCCTAGCATCATGAACTCCATATTGCGCTCATAGATTTCCTGGCTGCGGCGTGAAGCGATCTTACCGATGGTTTCATAGTGGTGATGATAATGCTTCTCGTCCGGCGAAAGCATCTTTAGGCCGATCATCTTAAGGCCGGCTTTTTCGAACCGTGTAATAATCTCGCCCACCAGTCCGCGCTGAACGGCGTCTGGTTTAAGTACGACTAAAGTTCTCTCCATTAAAAATATATTAACAGATAAGAATGAATAAAGCTAGTGTTCGCTTATTTTGTTATTTTGCGACGTGTTTCTTTGTTAGAATAAGCATATGGATTATGAAGTCGCCGTCTCGCAGTTTCTGGAATACCTGGAGTTGGAACAAAACCGGTCGCTCAAAACCATCCAGAACTACAGCCATTACCTGACCCGCTTAAGCGACTACGCCGGCGAGCTGAAGCTGGCCGACTTGGACGCCGACCTGGTGCGCAAGTGGCGGATGTGGCTGAACCGCCTGCCGACCAGCACCAGCGACGAGCTGAGCAAGATGACACAGAACTATCACTTGATCGCGCTGCGGTCGTTTTTACGCTTCTGCGCCAAGCGGAACTGGGAAACGCTGGCCCCGGATAAGATAGAGCTGGCCCGGACACGGCGGCCGCAGGTAACTTTTTTGACCCCTGAGGAGCTGCAGCGCCTGACGGCCCAGCCCGACATTGATAAGCAAGGCGGTCTGCGCGATCGGGCCATTCTGGAATTATTATTCTCGAGCGGCCTGCGTGTCAGCGAACTGGTCGGCTTGGACCGAGATCATATCAACTTGAAGCGCCGCGAATTCATGGTCCGCGGCAAAGGCCAGAAGGACCGGCCGGTATTCATCAGCGACGAGGCCGCCGCTTGGATCCAGAAATACCTGGCCCTTAGAACCGACAATACCAAACCTTTGTTCATCCGCTACAGCGGCAGCAAAAAGATAGATAACAGCGGCAACTTCACCCGGCTGACAGCCCGCAGCGTCCAGCGGATGGTGGCCCGCTATGCCCTGCTGGCCGGCATCACCAAACACGTGTCACCGCACACTCTGCGGCACTCGTTCGCCACCGATCTGCTGATGAACGGCGCTGACCTGCGCAGCGTCCAGGCCATGCTGGGCCACTCCAATATCGCCACCACTCAGATATACACCCACGTCACCGACCCGCACCTAAAGGCCGTCCACGAACGGTTTCACAACCGCAAAAGCTAATCCGTCTTTAATTTTTTGGCCGTTAATGCCATACTTAAGCATAAGAAGTAAGTACAGAGGTCATGAAAGCCGGTCCAAAGCCAGAACCAAGAATCAAGATGCTGAAGCTGGATATCCTTATAGCTTTCGCTTTGCTGGTCGTGGTCATCATCTTTTCGGTCTGGTATAGTCACCATAAGACCGTGCCCGCTAACAATTCCTCAACGCCGGCCGGCTGGACCCACTACGCCAGCAATAAGTATGGTTTCCAGTTCGATTATCCCGGCAGCTGGGGCAAACCCCAGGTGACTCAAGATAAGGGCGTGAGCGGCAGCCACTATTCGGTTACTTTCAGTAATCCGAAGTCGGCGGATAAAAGGAGCTTAAGCATAACTCTGGCAATGGATACGGATGATTACCAGCGTAAAGTCTGCCCCGACGGCCAATGCACGGTCATATCCACGGCTATTACGAGCAAGACTGTGTCTAGGGATTTAAAAGCTAACCCCTCCGCCTTCCTAGGCCACGACAGCTCATCTTACGGCTTCATCACTATCGCCCAAACCGGTAGCACCCTCCAGGAAGAACAGATCGTATCCATACCGGCCCTTAAGGTCAGCGCGGCGATAGCCGTTTATTCCATCAGTAATGCTTCCGGCTGCCCCCAGGACAAGTTCGCTGGCGCCTCGCAGCCGCTTTGCATCAATCAGAGGGATTACAGTACGGTCAATGAAGTCCTAAAAAGTATAAAGGCGGTCTGATGAACTCACCTAATCCCAGCCCCCGTAATCCGAAGATAAGCAAGCGTTTAGTCATATTAATTGTTGTTGTCGCTATCCTGATAGGCGCTGTGGGGTGGTATGTTAACCACTCTAAACAAAAGCCCAGCGGCACCAACCAGGCCGCAGCCAGTTGGACAGAGTTTTCCTCTCCAAAATACGGATTTAAATTCAGTTATCTGAAATCTTGGGGGACTCCTAGCCTGCATGTAGAGTCCCAGGAACCGCTACCCGGTGAATCGAGCCCGACATCTATATACTTAGTTTCCTTTTCAGACCCAGGTGGCAGCCAGAAACAATCAACTTTATCGATAAGCTTTAGTTCCGATACCAGCGTACAAAACAGCTGCCCGACTACTGATAAAAACTGTCCCGGCACTACTTTCCTGTCTGGCGCCTTGATAAAAAATATCCTAACGCACGATAAGAAGCGCTTCGTTAAATATACGGATACTTCCTTTAGTACGCTGGCGTCTACCCCAAACCGCTCCCAGGTGCTGAGCATAGTTCAGATTGTTAACCTATCGAAACTGAATGTCAGCGCGGCGACCTTAAACTATACGCTCAGCGATGCTGCTCAGTCGTGTCCCAAAAGCCTATTGGCTCAGAATACGCAGACACAATGTATTACCCAGAACGATTACAATAACTTCAGTCAAGCATTAGGAAGTCTTAGCAGTTTATAAAATCTTTGAGGGATCCCTGGCCGGCCGTAGCCGGCCAGGGTGTCCCTGCTGTACTCGTTGGTGGCATGACCTAGCTGGGAGGAAGATTGAGCGGGCACCCGCTCTGGCTGCCTCCGAGGTTGAACTGGCTGGTCTGCGTCTCGTGCTGGGGAAGAGGAGCTTTCCTGTCCAGCGAAGGGACGAGCAGCGAATCCACTTGCAGGACTCCGCCGATGTTGGACGGCACGGTGAACTGCAAGACGGCAACCCCTTGGATCTGCTGCTGGCAGTCGATCAGCAGCTGGTGGCTGCTGTCATAGTGCCCGAGCCGGACGACGAAGACTCCTATCGCCGCGACGGACCCATCCGGGCATTCCAGTGCTCCCGCCTCTTGTACCGGCGATGACCACCAGGTCACAGGAGACTCACTGCGGTAGTGGCAGTTCCCGCTCGGGCAGCTGACCGATCCGACGGTGTAGACCCCGTTGACGAAGGTCGCCGGACTGGACCAGGCGCACGCCCCGGGGGGCGGAACGCCGCAGGCCGTGCCGGACGTCATCAGACCGAAGCCCTGGCCCTGATCGGACCAGGCGCAGAGCTGGTCTGCGGGCGGCAACGTGATTGACGCCAGAGACCCGCACTGCATGTCGATGCCGCCGGGCGTGAACACGTGCCACTTACCCCAAGCCAGCCGGACGCTGCCTGCCCGCTTCAGCCCGAAGCGCGCTTGCAGGCGATACGGGTTGAGCTTTACGGCGAAAGACCGCCCGCTGCCCAGCGAAGCTGCTCCGCAGCTGTTGCCGGACTGGTCCGCCAGTCGATACTGATAGGCGAACTTGACCGGCTGCTTCTTGCCGCGGATGATGTAGCTGCCGCCGACCGCCGAGACGACGCCGGTCGAGGCATTGAACGCGGCTGACGGCAACACGTACTTGCCGGGCTTGCTGGACTGGACACCGGCTCCCGCCGATGGCACCACCAGCCCCAGGACGATGACTGCGGCCGCGAGGGCGCGCATAATACCACCTCCAATGTGAACGTACAGGGACAACTAAGTTTTACATCACTAGAAGAGTTTGTACAAGGCTAATAATAGATAGGCGAGCAGGCCTTACCAGGCTAGTTTATGCCAGTCGAAGCCGATCCGGAGGCCCCATAGCCGTCAGAACAGCTCGCCGATAGGCTTTCTCCAAACCAGTCTCCATAATTCTGCCACCCAAAGCTATACCAACGCATTACTAAGAATCCGTCGCTGATGGTCGGCTCTCCTGTGGGGGCTGTTACCGTACAGGAAACAGAGTCATATAGGTAGCTTGATTGACCTGACACAAAAGCCGAAATACAGTAGTAATGGTTTGAGTCGCCATCGCAGCTCGCGGAATCAAACCCTGTCCAATTATAGCTTACGCTCACTGTAATCGTAGGCTTGATAGTCTTACAAACCGTACTGCTGTCAACTAGCCATCCCCAGGGGTCGGCGCCAGCTTCCAGCTGCACGCAGTGGTAGCCCGGGCCGACTTGCAGCCATGTCCCGTTACCGCTGTCTGCCACCCCCACACTGCTTACATTGCGGTATCCGCCGATGTTCCAGCTACCGTCCGTACTACTGGAAAGCGAGTAATAGCCGCTGCCGGGGCTGACGTCCGGGCAGGTCCCGCTCCAGGTTGGGTATGCAGTTCCATCACCGTTATCATGTATATCCGCATTGGCGTGACAGGTTGGTGGTACGACCTGGCCGCCACCACCACCGCCGCAGCCATTGCCACTGCAGCTGCCGCCGGAGGTGTTGACAGAGATAGTAGAGGAATCGGAGCGGCCGATGGGGTCATAGCAAGTGACCGTAAATGTCCTGGTAGAGGAATTGTCGTTCCAGGGCCAGTTCATTGTCTCGGAGCCGCTGTTACCGGTATTTGAAGGGCTGGACCAGTTGCCTCCAGACAATACGCAGCCGTTTGGTTTGGCGTTGACTGAAGACCAGCTAACCGTATAGTTATTGCCAGCATGCACAGGGTTGGGGCTTGAGGATATACCGGTAATTCGAGGATACGGCCAGATGGTAACTTTCTTGTTGGGAGTGGGGGACGGCGCGAATGGCCGGCTGCACTGCAAGAAATAGCTGGTTACAGTCGAGACGCTGAAGGCCTGATTACCTGCGCCATTGGTCGCCGGGCTGCCCGTGAATGTCATTATGCCGCTCTTCTCCCCCGCCCAGCCGGCTGAGCCGCCGCTGGCAGTACATGATGTCGCATCGGTTGTCGTCCAGTTTAGCGTGGCATTACCCGCTGAACCGGGAGAAGTTCCCACATAGACGGTTCCGGCCTGGACCGGGTTCTGCGGCGAATCCGGGTTATTGGCTTCGCTGTCCACGCTACGGCCGCTATCGGGGCCGTTATTGCCGGTAATCCCAAGCGTCAAGGTCGGCACGGGGTTGGTTATGGTAGTAGTGCTGCCCAGATCGTGGCAGACGGCGTCCGGATCATCGAAGTTAACGAACTTATCATAGCCGACAGCCGACGGCGTAGTCTGGATCTCCCGTTTACATAAGGCTATAGCCGACCGGACGGCTTGTTCGGGGATATCGTTGCTGCTGGACGATATGTTGGTGTCCGTCCCGCCGCTGCCGTTCGCCAGGCTGCTGGTGTCTACCCTGGCCTGCAGGCGCTTGACTATGCCGGCCGTCTGGGCCGTAGCATCGATCACCGCTTGGTCGTTTATGAAGTTAAGCGTGTTGCCGAACTTATCGTTGGCGGCGATCCGGATATCGGCCTGGTTGTATATCGGGGTGATGCGCATATACACCGAATCGGTTGAGGCCGGCGAGATAGCCGTCGATAAAGAGCTAAGGATGATATTGCATTTGTAGCCGGTGCTAGTGGTGGGGTTAAAATCGGTAGAACCGACGCTCTGAGTGCACGGTATGGGTACCAGACTGCCATCACTTAAGCCGCTGAAGGGCTTGACCGGCACGTTGCCGCTGGGCGACTGCGGATAAAGGAAAACTGTTTTGGACTGCGCCTGGACGCCGGTAAGAGCTTCGCCGGATGACACCGGGAAGATAGCCACTCTGAGCATCGGTATACAGCTGGCATTGGTGCCTGCTGAATCTTTACAGTTGACCGTGGTACTGTTCCAGGTAGTTTCATCATTAAGATTGCTGGCGCTGGTAGGATAGCCGGTGATCTGGCTGTTGCTGGGCTGCCAGGAGAGCATCAGTTTATCCAGAGCCCCGGATGAAGCCGAGGTATTGACCTTCACGACCTGGGATTTCAGATTCTGCACCTGGGTGTATACCAGATTGCTGGGCGTGGGATCCAGCAGAAGACAAGTGTATTGAGTGCTGCGGCTAGTATCATTCGACAGGTTGGAGTCGTTATAAAAAGGCCCGGGACTTGCGGTGCTACCGATAAGGCTGCCGGCACCGTTGCATTTGGTGGATTTGGGCAAGAAATTGGAGCCGGGATTGGCGGCGGCGTATTGCTTTAGGTAGGAGGCGACGTCATTGATAGCCGACTGGACGGCATAGGTAGTCGAAGCGCTGAACTGCTTATTGGCCGAATCGATGGCCGTGCGGTTGACCAGCCGGGCGAAACCGATACTGATAAGCGTCATGATGATGATCAGCACCGACACCACCACGATCGAAGCCAGACCCTCTTGGCCATGCCCTGTCCGCCTTATTTTCATACTTATAATCTTACTACGCTTATCCTTAAATCGCATCAATGTCCGCCTTTATAAACTGCCGTGTTTATACGGCTGACGGCACAGAAATTATTCTGGGCGTCGCCCTGGCAAGCTACGGTCGAATAGTCCGCGGGGTTGCTGTATGTCAGCGTGTTGTTATCGCCATAAGCTAAGACGATGGATAGGTTATAAAGGTTCGAGGTGGTAGTGGACTGCGACACGTTAAATTGCTCGACGCGCATCTTATTGCCCAGCAGTTCGACCGGGTTATTCAGTTTGACGGTCCCCGCAGCGCAGATGCCGCTCAAATCGTTACATGGAGTGGCGCAGGCCGAACCGCTGCCCTGCAGCGTATCCTTTAAGATACCAAAGTTGCCGGACGCCGAGTGATCGGGGGTGGCGCTTAAATCCACTTCATTATTGATGCGATAGGTGTAGCGGCTGTTGCCGATACAGTAGTAATCATAGCCGCCTGACGGAGAGTTAACACCGCCCCCGACGTTCGGCGCCGTCTGGAAGTTGCCGTTGATATCCTGGAAGATATGGTCGGCGACATCCTGGGTCTGGGTGATGGATACGCCCTTGTAGAATAAGTGGCCGATCTGTACGAAGCTGGTCTGGGCGACCAGCAGCACGACCGCGAATATGGCTGTAGCGATCAGTAATTCAACTATGGTGAAGCCCTGACCGTCTGCCCGTTTCATCTTAGGTATAAGCATAAGCTATTTACTGTAGTTTTTCCAGATGTAACTAGTAATGCTGCTTGGCGCCTTCCCGGCAGGCCGCTTGCCAGTCGGCCGGCAGCTGCAGACAATAACTTTCGACTTTCGGCGGGTTCGGCGCGGGAGTCTGGACCCAGGCGTATTGGCCGATGCTACTGAAGCAATCTCTCTGGAAAGAGCTGCCTACCAGGCCGCAGAATATGCTGGACCGCTTAAAATCGAGGCCGTCGAGCGCCAGAATGTTGAAAACCGCCCCTATGACGCAGTTGCTGGCGTAGGCCTTAGGGGCCTCCTGGCATAATAGCCAGGCGTTGGATTCAAGGCTACCGGCATTTTGGTCTTTGAGTAAAAGAGGCTGCCAAGACTCCGCGGTGGCGGCCAGGCCCAAGCTCTCCACGCAAACCCCCGCGTTGTCGCCGGCGGCCACGCAGGCCTGAGCCGATTTCTGGAAGTCGTTATCGTATCGATAGAACAAGTAGCCTTCCTGATTCATATAGCACTGAGTCACATATTTTTCGGCGACATTATCGCAGGGCGCCATCGGATCGGTCTTGGAAAAAGTGCCGTTGTCGATTATATGGCTGACATAGCCCCACTCGTTCTCCATAAAAGCTCCTTGCCAGCAGCCTATCTGAGCAATCTGGTTGCCGAACGCGTCGCACTGATTTAAAGCCGCGGTCAGATCGTAATTCACGTCTTCCATTATGGCGTGGCCGATGCCGTGGTAACAGAAATGTTTCTGATTATACGAATAGGCCGAGCCGGCAAGTATGGGCTTGCATAGCTCGTCGGCTAAAGTGCTGGCCGAGCTGCCCTTGATATGAGTCTCGGCTTCTTCTATGTAGCCGTGCATGCAGCCGTTATTAAAGTCCGAACCGCATTCCAAAAAGACTTTGGTGCTCAAACCATAAGACCTGAATAACTGATAACCGACATGATGGGCCCGCAGGTGATTATCGCCTGGCAAATAGTTGGGAACGTTGTCGACATAGTAATGCAAACTCGCCAAGGCCGCTTCCGGGCCCGCATTTTTAGTTATGTTTTCCATGCCCTGGTTGACACAATCCTGGGTATAGCACTGAGCCAGCCATTTCATGGTTAAGGATTTGGTATACCTATCGTCAAGCTGGCCCTGGGCGGCCGGATGACGAGTACCGATTAAATTGATGGCCAGCAGTACGACGACGGCGACCCCTATTAAGCCGAGCGGGTATCTACTATACTGCTTCAGTCTTATTTTCAGCGGCGCCCGTTTGATCATGCATTTAATTTGACGCTGCCAAGCACGGTCTGCCAGACAGACATATTCGGAGTCCAATTATCCTTTGTGACCATCAGCGAGAAATAGTAGATAACGCCGTCGCCAAGCACATAGACCAGCTTGCCTTTCATGGGCATTACTTGCGGATTAGAGCTGGTAACATCGAGATCAAAACTCCAGGCATTTTTTTTGATATTGGCATTGGTGAATTTCTGCGGCTCACTGAGGGTCGCGCTATAACCGGGGTAACTGTCGAATACCTGTTTTTTGATGGCATTTATATAGTCGGTGCGGTATGAGTTCTTAACGGCCCCCGTCATAAAATTGTTAACGCCTTGTATATAATGCGGATCTCTAGCATGACTGTCTTTATACGAGAATGTGAATATATGGGCAAGCGGATAATTTATCGCGTTAAGGTGCGCGAAAGATTCGGTAGTGTAGTTCGGGCCGCTTTTTTTAGCGGTGGAGACGAATTGCGACGGTTTTGAAAATGACATGCCTCCGGCCTGCACGGTCGAAAATTCATTAGGACTGGCGCTTTGGTAATCATATTTAACCCTGTAGACATTAATCAGTCCTGTCTGCGTAACTAAATAACCGATAGCACCGATAATGGACGCGATCAATAACGTGGTGACCAGCACGGCTTTCTTCGGCCTCTTTTTATTCACGCTCACCATAAAAGCCATAATCAATCCCAGCGGCGGAATGAGTAAGGCGCCGATGGTCATCAATACGATAGATCTCTTGCTGGTCTTTATCGGGGCGGTGCCGGCCGGTACAGCCGCGGCAGTCGCAGCCGGTTTGGGGGAATCGTTGTTTTTGGAGTTAGGCGTAGGAGGCATTCTTATTCCAGTCGTTTTTAATTGCTAGCATATGAACATAGCGAGGCGTGTCCGCGGTAATAGATAGATAGAAGCGAACGTCGGGTAGTCGGTCATGCCCGGAGTATTGTTAATACCGCAGCCACAGTGCGGGTCACAGTAACTGCCGGTGTAGGACCCAGTATATGAGCCGGTGTAACTGCCGGTGTAGGACCCAGTATATGAGCCGGTGTAACTGCCGGTGTAGGACCCAGTATATGAGCCGGTGTAACTGCCGGTGTAGGAGGCTGGCGGCGGAGCTCCCGTCGAAAAGGCATTTCCATTAGCGCACACCGTCCCTCCGGCGTTGGTGGCGCAAAGTTTAAAGTAGTAAGTCGTACTGGAACCCAGACTGACACTGGCGCTGACCGTTCCTCCTGTCAGCGGGCTGCAGTCCACTGAGCTGCCGTGCGAGGGTATCGTACTGCCATCGCTGTAAGCCGAATTACCGTACCAGAACTTACAGTATGTAAGAGAATAGCCATTCGGATTAACGTTGCCATTCAGGGTTGCTGAGTTGTAAGTAACCGAGGACGCCGAGCCGGCAGTCACGGTCGGCGGAGTGCTGACGGTAACAGAGATCGACTTAGCCACGGGATTATTGGCATTATCCGTGCAGCTGATGGAGAAGGTGTAGTTGCCCGGAGTAGCCGAGCTGAACGAATAGGAGTTAGGGTCGGCGTTGGAATCCACTAAAGCGACGAAGGCGCTGGGACCGGTAGCGGTGCAGCTGCCGGCTTTGATATTAATAGCGCTCCAGGCGATGTTATCGGCCGTATTCGGACTGACTGAAGATGATGCGGCATTGAGCTGCACGCTGGGCGGGTTAGTAACAACAGGGGTGCAGGACGACGACGGCGCCGTACAAGCCACCGTGGTACCAGAAAAACTGTCATTGGGCTTATAGAAAATGGTAGATTGCTGCTGCTTGTTATCGGCCGTGGTCCAGCTGGCAGTCACCTGGAAGCGCTTGGCGCTGTTATCGTAAGTCACCGCTACGGTGTACTGTGAGTTAAGCAGGCAGCCGCCGGAAGAGACGGTCTGTCGAGCTTTAGTGCTGGGATTGATGCAAAACTGCGTGCCAGGAGAAGTAGTGTAACTGCCGATCGTCGCCGGACTGCTATTGTCCGCCTCTTTGATAAGTTCAAGCTGTTGCTGGGCATAGCTTACCGCCTGGTCGCGGTACTGCGAATCCAGACTGGTTTGGAATGACCGTGTGGAGATCGCGTAAGCCGCGCCAACCACCACCGCCAGCACCGCCATACTGATCATCACTTCGACGATCGTATCGCCCCGCCAGTTTTTTCTCAGGATTTTTTTCATCACGAGCATCCTCCCATGTTAAGCGTTGTGGCTATGCCGGTCGGAGTGCCGTTGAGGTTGATCTGTGCCTGCCGACGGCCGTCCGTAACGCATAGTTTCCAAGCCGTAGTAGCCACCTGATTACCGGTGGCCGTGCAGCCGGTGGCTTCGATACACTGTTTAAGCTGAGTTTTGGCATCCGTGGAACTGCCGGTATAGCCAAACGAGCTGACCGAGATTTCATTGCCGGAAGTATTACTGTCTTGAAGACTGGAGTAAATGGTCAGAATATCGTTTTCCGAACCGCTATATTTCGCGGAGGCGGCCGTTATGCCGTTAAGCATAGTGTAGGTATTTATAAGTAATAGATTGTTAGGATCAGTCGGATCCGAGCTATTGACGGCCGGTTCCGGGTGGGCATCCGACACTATGCTGGGGGCCACGCCGGTATCATTACTGCCGCTGTAAACGGTCCGTAAACCGAATATCGGGTAAGAATATAATGTCGGGCTATTGGGCGTCACCTGCACGGCCTGCCCCAGGTAGATACAGTCTTGGTTGGTGGAACTGCCGCTGGTCAATGCCGGGCGCATCACGCCGCTGACGGAAGCCGGCGCGCAGGTATATTGCTGTAAGCCCGGTACGGCTTGAGCGCTGACGCCGTTAGCGATACTCCGGATCTGGGACTGCAGATCATAGACCGCCTGCGAAAAGTCGGTAGACTCCCGCCGGCCGCTGAAGACCGCGGCCGCCGAACCCAGCAACATGGCGCTGATAGTTAGGACGATCATGACCTCAATTATAGTAAACCCGCCCGAGGCGCCTTTCATAAAATTGAGTATAGCATAAGCGTCATGGAATTGTAGAGGTTATCGACATTTAAAACCGCAGTTTCCAATCGGCTGTTCATAACGCTAAAGACCAACTAAGTTCTTATACCAATCAATCGGGCCGTTACTAAACAGCAGGCAGATGAAAGCTGCCGCTATCAGGAATGGGCCGTAGGGTATCTTCCCTGATAAATGGCGCTTGCCGGCTATCATAGACGGCATCACGGCGGCCAGGCCCAGCAATGAAGCTAAGAAGAGCATCAAAAAACTCTTGGCGGGCGACGCCAGGAGCGTGCCGGTTATCAGACCCAGACGGACATCGCCGAACCCTATCCATCGGCCCCGCGACGCGTAAAACAGCAGGCTAAAAATACCGGCCGCTATCGCTACGCTCGATATCCACTGGGCGGCGGCATGAGCTTTGTCCGGCTCATAGCCAATCAGATACACCAGCCGGCCGGCCACGGCGACGAAAAGTGTCGGATAAAGTATGGGGTTAGGCAGCAGCATCCATTTTAAATCGTACAGTAAAAGCGCCAGCAGGCCGACACTGGCCGCCAGCCAAGTGATCAACAGGACTATCTGGCCGCCATGAAGTGACACGGGCCAGAATACATAAGAAGCTACGAAAACCAAGCCTAAAGCCGCTTCAACTATCGGATATTGGATGGATATCGGCTTTTTACAGTAGCGGCAGCGGCCGCGCAACGCCAGCCAGCTTATGACGGGTATAAGATCTTTGACGGCCAGCTCGTGGCGGCAGTGTGGGCACATCGACCGTCCGTTTAAGATAGATAATCCCCTGTCTTTTTTGGCGCCGGCTTGGCGCTTATGAGTCCGCCAGACCAATGCGTTGACGAAGCTCCCCAGACAGACGCCGAAGAAAACCAACAAAACATATACCATTGCCGCTTATGTTAGCACAAACTGAATATGCCCTTGATTATGAGTATCCTTGTACTTATTCAGGATTCCTGGCAAGCCGCGGCTAATCCGGTGCCCTTTTCCAGGGTGTACAACGCGGCGATACTTCTGGCGGCCGCCCCGGTCGCCGTGGATCCTCCGGCCGCGGTACATTTGGCGCCTTTGGCTATCTGCAATACATCGGTCGTTCGCGCCGACAGCGTACCGGTCACAAAGGCCGGTACGGACGTGTAAAAACCCAACTTGAAGCTGGCGGCCGTACCGGTCGGGGCCGCACAGGTACCGGTGCTGACCGTGAAGGAACCGCTGCTGCCGCAGGCTACCGTCGGAACGGCACCATTGTTATTGCTTTCGAATTCCGTGATTGCGCCTAATACAGCCGCGATATCGTTCTTGCGCGACGTATTACGTGAGTTGCGCTGCAAGGCCGGAACTGCCAGGAAGACAGCCAGAAGGATCAGGCTGGCGATGGCCAGGACTATCAGGACTTCGATGATGGTGAAGCCCATGCGACCGTGCCTGCTTGCTTGATAAAACGTAACGAATAACCTATTTTTCATCTTAATCCTTACATATCCCGCTTATGTTTTTGACTATAGCCGTTTGGAAAATATGTTTCAAGTACCCTGCTAAATTCAGAACAAGCCGCGTACGCGGCTTGTTCTTTTGCATTCATTTTTCTTTTTCGTTTTTTAGGATTCTTGGCAGGTCGCGACTAAGCCGCCGCCGCTTTCCAGAGTGTAAACTGCCGCTATGCTGCGAGCCGCCGCGCCGGTGGTAGTGGTGGTGCCGGCTGTAGCCGCGCACTTGTTGCCGGTAGCTACGGTCAGTGTGTCGGTCGTAGGAGCTGTAGCTACTGCGGTTGTCTGAACGGTCGGAGCCGCCGTGTAAAAGCCCATTTTGAAGCTGGCGGATGTACCGGTCTGAGCGGCGCATGTACCGGTGCTGACCGTGAAGGAACCGCTGCTGCCGCAGGCTACCGTCGGAACGGCACCATTGTTATTGCTTTCGAATTCCGTGATTGCGCCTAATACAGCCGCGATATCGTTCTTGCGCGACGTATTACGTGAGTTGCGCTGCAAGGCCGGAACTGCCAGGAAGACAGCCAGAAGGATCAGGCTGGCGATGGCCAGGACTATCAGGACTTCGATGATGGTGAAGCCTTGTTCTTTTCTACTTAATTTTTTTGACATTTCGCAAATGCCCCCTTTGCATTTTGTTATGAATCGCTTATGTCTGTAATCCTACCGGTAGTTCAGATAAAAAGCAAACAGTTATCCACAGCCCGCTTACTGGCCGGACAGATTCTTGCCGGCCAGGCCGTAAATCGGCAGCAGTACGGCGGCCACGATTATCAGAGCCATGATGCCGACGACTATCATCAGGACCGGCTCGATGATGGTATTGATGGACTTGATCTGGTTATCGACTTCCTTCTCGTAGTAGTCCCCGACCCGACCCAGCATGGTCTCCAAAGCGCCGGACTGTTCGCCGATGCTTATCATGTCCGGCACCAGCTCCAGGAAGTTCGGGTCGTCCTTGATACTGGCCGACAGCGTCTTGCCGCCCTTGACCTGCTCCACGGCCTTGTTGATAGAAGCGGTCACCTGGCTATTGCCGACGGCGTCGGCTGTGGTCTGAAGCATCTTGATCATCGGCACTCCGGCGCCGATAAGGGTCGAAGCGGTGCGAGCGAAACGGGCCATGTAAAGTTTCATGAATAGCGGGCCCACCGGCCATATCTTCATCTTGATCTGGTCGATGGCCAGCCGGCCTTTTTGGGTCTTAACATACCGCCTAAGGAAATAGACCGCCCCGATCAGAATTATCAAAGCCACCCACCAAAAATGAGTGATGAACCCCGAGAATCCCAGCAGCGCGACGGTTACGAACGGCAGGCTGGTCCCCGGCAGCGACTTATAAAGGCTGGCGACCTGCGGCAAGACCGTAGAGGTCATGAATATCATGATCGCGAACAGAACCACCAGCACGATAGCCGGATAAACCATGGCGCCGCGGACCTTGCTGATGACTTCGGCGTCCTTTTCCTGCTGGGTGGCCAGCCTTTCCAACGATTTATCCAGCGAGCCGGAGGCTTCGCCGGCCGCCACCAGGCTGACATAGACATTGTTGAAGACAGACGGGTATTTTTCCATGGCTACGGCCAGCGACGAGCCGGCCTCGATATCGGTGATAATCTTAGCGATTATATCCTTTAGGGTTTTCTGTTTGGTCTGTTCGCGGACGATGTTAAGGCTTTGGGTCAGCGGCAAGCCGGAATTTATAAGCGTGGATAGCTGCCGCGAAAACAGCACTTTCTCTTTGGTCGGTACGCGGTTGCGCAGACCGCCCCCGGTTCTTTCGGCTTTGACCTTGATGTCCAGCGGCGACAGGCCGCGGTCAATCAGCAGCTTGGCGGCCGATTTCTCGTTTTCGGCCTCGATCTGGGCCTGGATGCGCTGGCCGGTCGCTGGGTTTAGAGCTGTGTAAGTGAATGTCAGCACAGCTTAACTCCGCATCAGCCGATCCAGCTCTTCGACGTCGACCGCGTAATTACGGGCTTCGTCGTAACTGATTACTCCGCCGTGGATCATGTTGACCAGGGTGTGGTCCATGCTTTGCATGCCGTGCTCGGCGCCGGTCTGGATGACGGCTTCCAGCTGATAGTTCTTACCTTCGCGGATAATGTTGCGCACCGCCGGCGTGGCTATCAGTATTTCGGCGGCCGGCAGTCGGCCGCCTCCCAAGGCGGGTATCAGGCGTTGCGAGCAGACGGCCATCAAGATGTTGGCCATCTGGGCTCGGACCTGCGGCTGCTGGTGCGGCGGGAAGACGTCCACGATGCGGTCGATGCTCTGGCTGGCGCTGTTGGTATGCAGGGTAGCGAACACTAAGTGACCGGTTTCGGCGATGGTGATGGCCGCGCCGATGGTCTCTAAATCGCGCATTTCGCCGATAAGTACCACGTTAGGATCTTGGCGCAGCGCCGAGCGCAGGGCCGTCGAGAAGCTGTAGGTGTCATAATGCACTTCCCTTTGGACGACCACCGATTTTTTGGAGCTATGGGTGAACTCTATGGGATCTTCGATAGTTATAATGTGGACCGCCCGCTCGCTGTTGATCTTATCTATCAGAGCTGCCAGCGTCGACGATTTACCCGATCCGGTCGGGCCGGTGACTAAGACTAGCCCCCGAGGGAACTCGGCAAACTTATTGAGAATCGGCGGCAGGCCTAATTCCTGGATGCTTTTGATCTCTTTAGGAATCAGACGCATGGCCGCGGCCAGGTTGCCGCGCTCATGGAAGGCGTTGACGCGGAATCGGCCCAGGTCGCCGAACGCGAAGGAAAAATCAAACTCTTTGTCGCGCAGCAGGATCTGTTTCTGGTCTTCATCCAGCAGGCTGAATACCAAGGTTTCCACCCCTTTTTCATCCAGAGCTACCTGCCCCGGCAGGGGCGCCAAGGCGCCGTCCACTCGGATCACCGGTGCCAGCCCGACTTCCAAATGAAGATCCGACGCCTTATGCTTGATGACTTCTTCGAGTAAGATTTCTATTTTTGGTGGCTGCACTTTTGGTTGCTCCTTTAGCTGTCCGCCGAGGCTACCCGGTTAACTTCCAGTAATGTGGTCATGCCGGCCAGGGCTTTTAAGTAACCGTCTTGGCGCATGGTGACCATGCCTTGCTGCTGGGCGGCTTTCTGGATGGCCGAACTGGGTGAGTGTTTGAGAATCAGGTCCTGGATGGGCTCGGTAATCTCAAATACCTCATAAAGCCCAAGCCGTCCTTTGTATCCCGTGGGATTATCCGGGGTTTCTTTACCCTTGAACAAAGTATAATCGTTTTGAGTCGCCAGAGGCAAGGTAAGATAACCCAGGTCCTTGGACACCTTCTCGACTTCGTCGCTGTTCTTGGGCAGCAGGCCGCCCAGGACCTTATGGATGTCGTCGGTCTCCACCTTGTCCGATTTATAACCTTCGCCGCCCTCGACTACCCGGCGCACCAGGCGCTGGCCGATGACCGTATGGACGGTACTGGCGATCAGGAACGGTTCGATGCCCATGTCCAGCAGGCGCGGCAGAATGCCGGCGGCGCTGTTGGTGTGCAGGGTGGCGAACACCAGATGCCCGGTCAGGGCGGCCTGCACCGCCAGGCCGGCGGTCTCCTTATCGCGGATCTCCCCTACCATCACTACATCAGGATCTTGACGCAGGATCGATCTTAAGCCGGTGGCGAAAGTCAGTCCCACGTCCGGATTCACCTGGATCTGGTTGATGCCTTCCATCTTGTATTCCACCGGGTCTTCCAGCGTGACTATATTGATCGAGTCGCTTTTTATCTCGTTGAGCATGGCGTACATGGAGGTCGATTTGCCGGAGCCCGTCGGGCCGGAAGTCAGAATCATGCCGTGCGGTAATTTAAGGCCTTCACGGATCAGCCGCAGAGCCCGGCCGGCATAACCCATATCTTCTAACCTAAGGCTGGTGCCGCTTTTGTCCAGCAGCCTCATGACCACCTGCTCTCCCCAGATGACCGGGCTGATGGCCACGCGGATATCGATAGGGTTGTTTTCCAGCTGGATAGTGAATTGGCCGTCCTGCGGCGTACGGTGTTCGTCAATCTTCAGATTGGATAGGATCTTGATGCGGCTGATCAGCGCCGGCTCGGTACTTTTAGGCAGCTGCATGATCTCGCGCAGCACGCCGTCAACCCGGATACGGATCTTGAGAATTTTCTCCAGCGGCTCAACGTGGATGTCGCTGGCGCGGGTGCGGGCGGCGTAATTCATAATGGCGCTTAAGGCCTTGCTGATCGGCGAGTCCTGGACGATGGTCTGGACTTTTTGGTTGGAGCCGCCTAGAACCTGGATGTCCGGCGTATCTTTATCTTCTATCTCTTCGCCCGGCGTCTCGGAGGGCTTGGCTAAGATATCTTTGATGTTTCGGGACTGGTCATACTGCTCCAGCGCGTGGCGGATACCGGCTTCGCTGGCGGCGTAGACCATCAGCGGCTTGCCGATTTTTTCGCTCAAGAAATCCACGGCCTGGATGTTGTTGGCGTCCAGCATCGCCACTACCAGCTTGTCGTTCTCGGTGCCGAGCGGCACCGCCATATAATGTTCGGCGACGTCGCGGTCCAAAAGCTCCAGCACCTTGGGGTTGATATGGGCTTCACTCAGGTTCACGTACGGGATGTCGTTAGCCTTAGCCAAAGCCCGCGTCAGCTGCTCGTCATTAATGTGACCTTCTTCCAATAACACCGTGAAGAACGGTTTGCTCTTAGCCTTGGCCTGGCTTTTGATCAAACCCAGCTTGTCTTTAGTTATCAGGCCCTGCTCAATTAAGATATCTTCGGCTTTAGATTGGGCTACGGGGGATAAAACGCTCATGTCGTTAAATTATCCTCCTTTCTGATTACTGGGCGGCGCCGTTGAATGGTTGGTTATTATTACTGCCGACCTGAAGCGGGACGGCCGGGTCCAGGGCATTGGTATTGAATATGGTGTTGTAGTTAGGGTCGTGCTTGATATCCGGAAAAGTGGTGGTCACGCTGCCGGCCACTGGCACTTTGGTGCTGCGGTTAGGCGGTACCTTGAAGACCAGCGTGCTGAAAACAAAAGCGACTATGGCGGTGAAGAAACCGACCACGACCAGTAAGGCGATGTCTTTCTGTTTCATTATTTGATCTCCTTGCTGGGGATACTTAGGGTTTTGGCCGGCTGATAGTAGGTGGTCAGGTCCATGGACATCACCAGGTTGGATTCGTTGCCGGTAAGCGTCAGGTGCGTCACGTCGAACGGCCTGATCGACCGTTCCAGATCAGTCAGCAGCTTTTTGGATTGGCCGTAGGTGCTGGCGCCGCTGATGGTCAGATTGATAGGCTGCGGCTTGGGGCTGTAAGTAGGGCTGCTGTCGATGGTCGTGGCTTGGTCGGTACCGCCTATCGACTGGGTGCCGACGCCATCGGTACCCAGCAGTTTGGACAGGCTGGTCAGCAGAGCCGGAAAGTCGTAGGTGGTCGGTAAAGCGTCTAATACGATCTTGCCGTTATCGCCGTCCGGCGGTACCGCGCTGTCGCTGGGCGAGCTATTACCGCCGATGATATTCTCGCCGTCACTGCCCAAAAATACGTCCTTGTACTGAGTAGCCAGCGTTCCGGCGCCGCTGATGTCGGCATTAAGCTGTTTCACGGAGGCGTTACGGGCGCTGATTACCCGCTGCTGATACATGGCTTGGTTAAAAAGTACCTTGGCGCTGGTCAGGCAGAAAACAGTGACTATCGTAGCCCCGACTACCGCGCCTAAAATAGTCGATTGGGCTTTATCCATCTTGATCGATTTGGACTTCAGCTGCGGCTTGGTAAATTTCTTCATCATTTACTACCCCCGCTTTGGATGCTATTGAACAAAGTACTGGAGGGGTCCCTTAGAGCGCCAGAGGAAGTGGTGTTGCTGACCGATATGGTCGGCGTGATGGTTTTGCCTTGGGCATCCTTTATGGTGTTGGTGAAAAGCTTGGGATCGAACTGCAGGTTAACAGTGTAACCGACGCTGTTGACGTTCAGGTTGAAGCCGCTCTCCACTACGTTTTGGAAGGCCGGCGCCGGCGCTGTCTGGGAACCGACGGTGTAGGTAGCGTACTTAAGGACATCGACGAAAGTATTGACCGCCTGCTGGGAGTCGGCCGTACCGGAAATCGTCATAGTGTTGTTAGTCAGGTCTAGGTCCAACTTGTTGATGCTGACATTGGGGGGCGTAACCTTCGGCAGGTAAGCGAAGATGCGCGAGGTTATATGCTTGTTCTGATGAAGCGCCGGCAGGGCTTGCAGCTGGCTTTGGACGGTTATTATCTTATCGACTTTCAGAGCTTGCAGCTGACTGCTTGATTTATCGACTTTGGCGGCGGCATCGCTCATCAGTTTCTTTTGGACGCCGTCGACCAGCACCAGCATCAGTAGGAATACGGCTATGCTGGCCGCGCTGGCGATAATCGCGATTGTATAAACCAGCTTTTTAGTGTGCTGCGCGCGGTTGAAATCCAACTTACTGTCCGGCAGGAGGTTGAACTGTACTTTACTCATGCCTGCCTCTCCGCCAGGCCGGCGGCTATCGAGAAATGATTTGAGGCCGACATCAATTCGTTCTGCTGGCCGGACGGATAACTGACATTGCGCCAAGCGTTGCCGATTTCGACGTTCAGACCGAATCGGTTGGCGACGTATAGCGGGAATTCCGGCAATATGCTGGCGCCGCCGGTGACTATCGCCCGCTCAATCTTGCTAGTCGGATAGCGTTCCTGGAAGAATTTTATGGATTTCTGGATTTCGGCTATCAAACTGTCAACCGTGCCGATGATGGCGTTATAAACCTGGCCGTCCAGCTTATCCTTGCCCATACCGAACTTAAAGACGAATTGGTTGGCTTGGTTTAAGTCGATGCCCAGATACTTGGAAGTGGCCTGGATTAGCGCTTGATAGCCTACCGGTATGGAGCGCGAAAGGTGCGGCACCTGTCCGAAAGTAATAACCACGTCGGCGGCGGCGCTGCCGATATCTAGTAGCAGCTGCGGCTGGACATTATCAGCGCCCACCAGTGCCCTGGCCAACGCCATGTTATCCGGCTCGAAAGCGATGACGTTCAGCCCTATGGACTCCAGCATTTCCAGCCGGCCTTCGACGTAATTATTAGGCACGCTGGATAGCAGTACTTCGTTCTTTTTAGGATCTTTGGGCGAATCGCCTAAGACCGCCCAGTCTATCTTGGATTCGGCCAGCGGTGTGGGTATGTAGGAATCGGCCTGGTAACGGATGGTCTTGGCCATCTCTTCCTGGCCCATCTTATCCATGTCTATAAGAGTGGTGAACACCCGGTTGGACGGCAGGTTCACGGCCACGTTCTTAGTGGTGATGCCGGTGGTCTTAAGCAGCTGGCTGATGACAGTCGCCACCTTGGTCCGGTCAAACTTGGCGTCGCTCATGCCGGCCGTGCCCTCTATGACGGTCTGCCCGTAATGAGCTACGGCTTTGACGGGGCCGCCGCCCTTCAGCTCTACGACGCGTACACCGGTGGCACCCAGATCCAGACCAAAGAAGTTAGATTGCCCACTTAGTGCACGCATAATTATTTCAGATTATAACAGCTTAAGCTTATTACTAAAATCTTGACTTTAAAAAACTGGCGGCAGCGAAATTACGCTGTCTATCGGCAGCCCTCCTGAGGTGCCGGTACTAGTCGAGGTGAAAAAATCCCCGCCCATGATCAAAGCCGGCGAATAATTGACGACTTCGGACAGGTTGCAGCTGCCGCTGGCGCAGCTATTGACGGTGCCCAGTACGTCTTCGGCGGTGCTGGCCGAGCCTATGTCGCCCTTCACCCTCAAAAAATTGACTTGTTTGGCGATCAAAGCGCCGTTGACCACCAGCGTGGAATTGCAGTTGGGAGGATAAGTATATGGCAGAACCGTCGTATTGTTGGGATGGCAGGTCCAAATCACGCCGTCGTCGTTAGTTATGGCGGTCGTCGTCGTGCCGGCCGGCTCGGCCACGTACATGCCGTCCAGTTCGGTAACGCTCTTATCTATATATATGCTGCCTTTAACTATCAGGGCGAACTTCGGCACACTATTGACCGTAGCCGCCGGGTCATAAACTATGTTGCCGTCTATGTATACGTTGCCGCTGACATATATGGCTATCCGCTGGCCGGCCGGAATGGTGTGCGACCCGGTGCCGTTAGTCAAAGCGAAATTGCTGCCCGCGGCCGCCGTGGCGCTATAGTCGCCGCTGCCTAGGGTCAAAGCTTGCGAAAGACTACTGATAGTCGTCGTGGTAGGTTTCTTACTGTAATAATCCGGAATGCAGTTGCTTTGGCGGACACTGCCCTCGGCCGCCCCACCAAAGGCATAGGCGCCGGTATTGGCGAAGGTCATGGCTTTGACCGAAGTCGACCCGCGGGCGGCCTGGGCCCCGGCGCTGTAAAAACCGTCGCCGGCCCGCCGACCGTCGACTTCGCCTATGGCAAAGGCCCCGAACTGGCTGGAGTCGCCGCCGCTCGATGTTCCCGCCGTCTTTGAATAAGTCAGTATGCCGCCGTTGCGCGTATCGGTCGTAAAGCCCGGAGCCGCGAAGTTAGGGTCTTGGTAGTTAGAGCTGGAATCGGTCGAGCAGTTATTGCCGCTGCTGAACCAGCCGCCGGTCATCACGTCACCGCCAAAGGCTTTTATATACGGCTTGCTGGTGGTATCGGCGCTGGCGGCGCCTGTCGAAACCACTAGCACGGCTGCGCTTATAATAAGCACAGGTAGTCGTTTCAACAGTTCTACCTTCATTACATAAGCATTATATATCCATTCCCTTTTGACGCAAACTGCCCGCTCATCAGTTGGCCGAAAGCCTGCATTGACATATTCTGATAATATTGCTTCATATTTAATTCAATGTTATAATTTTCTTGACTCGGCCGGCTAACTACCGCCGGTCGCTCCCCGTCAATTCTAGGAGGTGCCTGGTGAAGCGTTTCGCCATGAAGGTGCTGGACGCCGAGTACGTCCCCTGGCTGTACCTGTTCGCGTCGTTCATGCTGCTCGAGGCGGCGGCACACGCCGACAGCCACGTCAAGCTTGGCTACCACTGGTTCGCCTACTTCGCGCCGTTCGGCATCGCCACCGGCGCGCTGGCAGCCATGTCGGCGGCACTGCAGCACCACAAGCTGCAGCTGCTGACGGTCTCGGTGGTGCTGGCGTTCATCGGCGCGGACACGCCGAACCCGCACCGGTTCCCCGGCCTGCAGGTCAGCCACGTGCTGTACGTCATCGCCGCCGTGTCGCTGCTGTTCATGCTCATCGCCGCCAACGCGGAGTGGGCCGACACGAACTGGCTGCGATGGCGCGCCAAGCGGACGGTGCCGGCGATCATGGTCGCCTCAATCGCCTGCCTGTTCGCGTTCTTCCGCGACAGCATGACCGGCGCGGGTATCTGCGCCGCTGTCATCGTCGTGGCGATCCTCTGGTACGAGCGCGTGCCAAGCGAGGTCGACTACCGCGGCGAGCGTGCGCGGTTCTCGCCCGTCTAGATCACGGGAAGCGCCGGGCCCCTTCGGGGGCCCGGCACACACTTATTATTTTTCCTCAGAGTCTTTGGTCAGCTGTGCTTCGAACTCTTTTTGGGCAGATCCTAAATCCCAGCCGGCCGACTTAGCCAGCTCGCCTTCGGCGTAGTGCTTTAACTGAGCCCACTGGACCGGGCTGAAGAGACGGAGCTTCTGGCTGTACGTCTCGCCTTCGGTATTGGGCTTCGGACCGAACTTGGAAAACTCGATATACTCCCTTCCTTCGCTAGTCTTGCCATGCCGGGCGTAGAACTTGTTAACTGATTTTTTATGAAGCGGAATTTCTAGGTAAACTTCTTCTCCCCACGGTAAGACTTTAACTGCTTGAACTTGTACTACGTTACTCATTTTTTAATTCTCCTGATTAATTTGTTAAACGAAAAAACCAACCGCAATACGGTTGGTCAAAAATCTAGCGTCTGCTGCATCGTTCCTCCTTACCGCGGCTGATATAGGTGACAGTCGTGCCGCGAACTTAAATATATTTTGAATGTACTCCCGCTTTTTTAGATTTGCAAATTCACAAAATGCTAAAGCTTACTCTTCAGATAGTTTTATTGTGAATTCCACTTTTTTGAGCTTAAATATTGCTAATGGCTG
>Ga0207667_10001114_pt1 | contig 33871 bp, 36 predicted proteins | sample KBSCornC52_FD_184301 | JGI IMG/M metagenome (GOLD analysis project Ga0207667, IMG submission 184301) | Corn rhizosphere microbial communities from Kellogg Biological Station, Michigan, USA - KBS Corn C5-2 (SPAdes) (version 2) | ecosystem: Host-associated > Plants > Roots > Rhizosphere > Soil ...
TCCATGACGGGGGAGAAGTACCCCGCCCCCCAGTTCGAAATGACGTGGAACAGCACCGGCAGCCACAGCGGGGCCAGCCCGCCCGCGCCCGCCAGCAGCGGCCCGCCGGCCAGCATCAGCGTGGCCGCGGTGAAGATCAGGCAGCCCACGCCCATCTTCACGTAGAGATCGGGCTCGGTCCCGCGCCGGGCCTGCCAGCGCCACAGGGCGATGATCAGCGGAACGTAGAGCGCCGGAGCCAGGCCGTCGAGCGCCTGGAGCCACGGCACCGGCACGGCAAAGCCGCCCACGTTCATCTGCACATGGTCGCGCAGCCAGATGTTGTAGACGTTCCAGATTTGCGCCTGGGCGGTCCAGAAGCCGAGGCTCACCGGCCACATCGCCAGCAGGCCAAGGATGTCGCGCTTCTGGTGCGGCGTGAGCGGGGCGCGGTGGACCTTGGTGCCCTTGGGCGGATCGGGCGGGAGGTAGCGGGATCCGGCCAGGTACCAGACCAGGCCGATCAGCATGCCGAACCCGGCCACGGCGAAGCCCGCATGCCAGCCGTAGTACTTGGCGACCGCGCCGCTCGCGAGCGGGGCGATGAAGGCGCCGCCGTTGACCACCATCGAATAGAGCTGGAAGGCATCGGCCAGCCGCCGGTCGCCGGCATGGTAGAGCGCCCGGATCTGCGGCTTGAGGTTGCCGCGCAGTAGGCCCGCGCCGGTCACCAGCAGGGCGAGGGCGATGAGGAAAGTCTGGTCGAAGGCCATGGCGAAGTGGCCCGCGGTCATCGTCAGCGCGCCGGTGGTCACCGCGAAGCGGCGGGAGACGAACTTGTCGCCCAGCCAGCCGCCGACCAGCGGCAGGCAGGTCAGCACCGCATAGTAGAGCCCGAAGGTCTGCGTGGCGATCGCCGCCGGGGTCACCGCGCCGAACACGCTCTCGAGGAAATGGCGATAGGCGCCAAAGCCGAGGATATGCTCCATCCGTCCGGGCTGGAGCAGGTCGCCGGTCATGTAGAGCACCAGCATGGCGACCATGCCGTGGAAGCTGATCCGGTCCCACAGCTCGGTCCCGTTCAGCGTCCACAACCCGCGCGGGTGGCCCCATTTCTCCGGAGGGGCGGCGGGCGGGGGGACGAGGGCGGTGTCGCTGGCGGCTTCCATGCGGATCCTTCTGCGGTGGTGGCGGCGCGGGTCGAATGTGCCGGGGGGCGGGGGCTGGCACAAGCCGCGAATGCGGCTAGACTATCCGAATGTACGAAACGCCCGATGACCGCCCGATTTACCGCCTCCTCACCGGCAAGGACGACCGCGCCTTCTGCGAACGCGTGTCCGAAGCCCTCGCCCAGGGTTGGCGGCTCTATGGTTCGCCCTCTCTGGCGTGGGATACGGCGGAGAACTGCATGAAGGCCGCCCAGGCCGTGGTCTGGCACGAGGCGGATGTGGTGAAGTGATCGCCGGCTAAAAGCCTACCCCCTACCCAGCTCCGTTCGTGTCGAGCGTAGTCGAGACACCGCGCGCAGCGTGTCTCGACTACGCTCGACACGAACGGAGCTGGGTGTGAATTCAGATGGCGGGTGACGAAACCTGAGCGGGAGCCGCCGCCTTCTGCGCCGGTTGGCCGATCATCGCCGCGGTTTCCAGCACGTCCAGCGCGCGGCGAGCGTCGTCGTAGCGGCGGGCGGCGGTGAACCAGTCGCCGGCACCTGCTGCACCCGGCAGGCGCTGGACTTCGGCCATGGCATCGTCGGTCCGCCCGGCCTCGAGCAGGATCCGGGCATGATCTAGCAGCTGGCGCGGCGCAGGGCTGGGGGCCTCCTCGCGGCGGATCACGAAGAGGCCAGCCAGCCCCTCGCGGATCCGCGCCCAGGCGCTGGCCTGCTCGGGGGCCTGGGTCAGCCTGGGGGCGAGGCTGTCGAGACCGGCGACGAGCTGGTCGAGCGTGACCGGCTGGCGCGCGGCCTCGATCACCGTTGCCACGGCATGAGGCTGGCCGTCCCCGAAGCGCAGGCGCAGCTGGTCTTCGAGGGTGTTGAGCGGCGCCCCGCGATCGAGCGCGCGGCGCGCGGCGAAAGCGACGAGCAGGGCCTCGGCGCGGGTGGCGTTGCCGGCGGCGGCCTGGGCCTGGACGGTCAGCGCATCGAGCCGGGCGGAGAGCGCGGCCATGCGGGCGTCGAGCTGGTCCTGCTGCAGGGCGGCGGCGGGGGCGGGCGATGCAGCTGCGACTGGCGCGGCGCTGGCCATCGGCTCGGGCGCGGCAGCCGGAGCGGCGGCCTCGGGCTTGGCCGCACGTGGCAGCGGGATCAGCCCCTGCCAGGCGACATAGGCCACGCCCGCCGCGCCGAGCAGGAAGGCGACGGCCAGGGCAAGCAGGATCGTGCCTCCGCTGCGCCGCGGCGGCGGGGTGAGCGCCGCCAGGGGCGGCGGTGCGGTCTCGTGGGAGAAATCGTCCGGCATGAGGCGGCTGTTATCCTTCAGGTTCCCCGGCGGTCTGGGAAGGCGGTGTGGCACAAGTCGCGCGCCTTCGCCAGCAGGGCCGGTTCGTTGGGACTGTCCGCAGTCAGGACAGCGCGCCAGCCGTCGCCCGCAGCGGCGGTGACCCGCGGGCCGATCGTGGCGAGGGCGAGAGGGCCGCGGGGGATGGCCAGCCGGTCGAGTTCGGCAGACAGGTGGCGAGCGGCTTCGGCGGAATGGAGCGCGATCACCACCGGCGCAGCGAGGAGCTCGGCCAGCTCCGGCGGGAGCGGGTGTGGTTTTGCGCCATATACCGTGCGCTCGGCCATGATGACGCCCTCAGGTGGGGTCAGTGCGATCCGCTCGGCCCCGGCAAGGCGCAGGGCGCGCGCGCCCGCGGGCAGGGCCGAGAGCACTGGCTGAAGCCCGCCCGCGCCCGTGGCCGCAATAGTGAACCCCGTCGCGCGGGCCGCTGCGGCAGTGGCCTCACCCACGGCGTGGACCGGCAGGCCCGCCAGCGCGGCCAGGCCGTCGCCCCCGTGGCGAAAGACATTGGCGCTGCCGGCAAGGAGCAGGTCAAAATCCGCCGGATCGGGCGCCTGCCAAGGGACCGGCGTCACCTCGAACAGCGGAAATGCCAGGGCGGAAAGGCCAAGTTCGCGTGCAGCGGCAACCGTTGCCGTGGCCCCCGGCTCGGGCCGGACGACGATCAGCGGCAGGCCGCTCATGCCGGGGAGAAGTGCACCCGGATCGCCTCGGGCGCGGCGGCGAGCAGGGCCTCGGCCAGCCGTGCCGGGCCGGTCGCATCGGCGGCGGGGAAGACCAGCTCCAGCGCCGTGCGCTCCGCCCCTTCGGGGCTGAACAGGGCAGCGTGCATTTCGAGGTTGGCGCCCTCTGCCCGGGTCAGCACGGCGACCGGGCTGTGGCAATTGCCCCCCAGCGCGGACAGCAGCGCGCGTTCTGCGAGCAGAGCGGTATGGCTCGGCCGGTCGTCGATGGCGGCGAGGAGCGCTGTGGTGGCCTCGTCGTCGGAGCGGCATTCGATGGCGATCGCCCCTTGTCCCGGGGCGGGCAGCCACTCGTCGGCGGCAAGCGGATGGCCGACGCCATGCTGGCCGAGCCGGTTCAGCCCCGCCAGCGCCAGCAGCGTTGCATCCGCCTCGCCCGCCGCCAGCTTGGCGAGCCGCGTCTGGACGTTGCCGCGGAAGGGGACGACCGTGCAATCGGGCCGGGCATGGAGCAATTGCGCCGCCCGGCGCGGGGCGCTGGTGCCGATCCGCGCGCCGGCCGGAAGCGCGTGGATCGAGTCCGCGCCCACCAGCACGTCGCGCACGTCCTCGCGCGGGAGCACGGCGGCGATGGCGATTCCGCGCGGGCGCAGGGTCTCCACGTCCTTGGCGGAATGGACCGCGAAGTCGATTTCGCCGGCGAGCAGCCAGGCGTCGAGCTCCTTGGTCCACAGCGCCTTGCCGCCGATCTCGGCGAGCGGGCGGTCCTGGATCTTGTCGCCGCTGGCGGTGACGGGGACCAGCTCGACCGCCTCGATTTCCCAGGCATGGGCGGCGCAGAGGCGGGCCCGGGCTTCCTCGGCCTGGGCCATGGCGAGCGGCGAACGGCGGGTGCCGAGGCGAATGGGCTTTGCGGGAACAGCGGTCATGGCGCGGCTTGTGCTAGGCGGCTTTGTCGCTAGAGGAAAGCGGGGTGAGGCTCGTTCTCGGCATAGAATCGTCCTGCGACGAAACCGCAGCCGCGCTGGTCAGCCTTGGCGCGGACGGCGCGCGCACGATCGTCGCCCAGCGGATCGCCTCGCAGGACGAGGAACACCGGCCCTATGGCGGGGTCGTTCCCGAGATCGCCGCCCGCGCCCATGTCGTGCGGGTCATGCCGTTGGTTGAGGCCACGTTGGGCGATGCCGGCCTTGGCCTCGGCGACGTGGATGCGATTGCCGCGACGGCAGGGCCGGGGCTGATCGGCGGGGTCATGGTCGGCCTCGTCAGCGCCAAGGCGCTTGCCATGGCGGGCGACAAGCCGCTGATCGCGATCAATCACCTCGAAGGCCACGCGCTCTCCCCGCGCCTCGCCGATCCGGGCCTTGCCTTTCCCTACCTGCTGCTGCTCGCCTCGGGCGGGCATTGCCAGCTGCTGCGGGTGGAGGGCGTGGGCCAGTACCGCAGGCTGGCGACGACCATCGACGATGCCTTGGGCGAAGCCTTCGACAAGACGGCCAAGATCCTCGGCCTCGGCTATCCCGGTGGTCCCGCGGTGGAGCGGCTGGCCGCCGAGGGGGACGCCAAGGCCGTGCCCCTGCCGCGTCCGCTGCTGGGCTCGGCGGATCCGAACTTCTCTTTCGCCGGCCTGAAGAGCGCGGTGTTGCGGGCAAAGGAAGCGGGCATTCACGCCGATCCCGACATCGCCGCAGCCTTCCAGAAGGCCGCGATCGACTGCGTGATCGACCGCACCCGCCGCGCACTCGAAGCTGCCGGCGAGGTCACCGCTCTAGTGGTCGCGGGTGGCGTGGCCGCCAACAAGGCGATCCGCGCCGCGCTGGAAGCAGTGGCGGAGAGCAACGGCCTGCGCTTCGTCGCGCCGCCGCTGGCTCTGTGCACCGACAACGCGGCGATGATCGCCTGGGCCGGGCTCGAGCGGCTGGGCAAAGCGGGGTTCGCGCCCGATGCGCTCGATTTCGCCGCGCGCCCGCGCTGGCCGCTCGATCCCGACGCTGCCCCGGTGCGCGGGGCGGGGGTGAAGGCATGACTCCTATCGGCGTCATCGGCGCGGGGGCCTGGGGCACGGCGCTGGCCCAGGCCATGGCCAGCGACGGCAGCCCGGTGACGATCTGGGCGCGCGAGACTGAACTCGTCGCCGAGATCAACGAGGCGCGCACCAACAGCCTGTTCCTTCCCGGCGCCAGCCTCGCGCCCACGATCCGCGCCACCGGCGACTTGAGCGAACTCGCGGACTTGGCGGTGCTGCTGGTGGTCACCCCGGCGCAGTTCCTCGCCTCCGTCCTCGGCGGCCTGCCGCATGGCCAGCGCGATCTCGTGCTTTGCGCCAAGGGGATCGAGGCTGGGACCGGGCGCCTGATGGCCGATGTCGCCCGCGATGCCGCGCCGGAAGCGACACTCGCCGTGCTCTCCGGGCCGACCTTCGCCCATGAAGTGGCCGCGGGCCTCCCCACCGCAGTGACTCTCGCCTGCTCCGGCGGCGAGGCGCAGTGGGCGCGGCTGGCCCCGGCGATCTCGCGGCCGATGCTGCGGCCCTACTATTCCGACGACGTGACCGGGGCCGAGATCGGCGGTTCGGTCAAGAACGTGCTCGCTATTGCCTGCGGCGTTGTCGACGGGCTCAAGCTCGGCCGGAACGCCCGCGCCGCCCTGATCGCCCGCGGCTATGCCGAGATGCTGCGCTTCGGCGCGGCCAAGGGTGCGCGGGCCGAGACGCTGGCGGGCCTCTGCGGTCTCGGCGATCTCGTCCTCACCTGCTCGTCCACCTCCAGCCGCAACTTCTCGCTCGGCAAGGCGCTGGGCGAAGGGCTGAGCGCGGCCGAGGCGCTCGCCGGAAAGTCGAGCGTGGCCGAGGGCGCGCATACCGCCCCGGTCCTCGCCGAGCTGGCCGAGCGCGCGGGCATTGCCATGCCGATCGTCGCCGCGGTCAATCGCCTGCTCAAGGGCGAGGCCAGCGCGGGCGAGGTAGTCGCCGAACTGCTGGCCCGGCCGCTGCGCGCCGAACAGGGCGACCCGGCGTGAGCGCCACAGGGACCGGAGCGCGGGCGGAGGCGGGAGACAAGGAAGATATCGCCGCGCTCGCCAAGGGTGGGCGGACCAACTTCTTCGGCTTCCTGCTGCGGCTGGTCGCGCGCATCCCGTTCCTGTTCATCGCCAGCCGCCTCTATGGCGCGGCCGCCATGGGCCGCTTCGCCTCGGCGCTGGTCATGGTCGAATTCGCCGGCATGCTGGCGACGCTTGGGCAGAAGCGCGGCCTCGCGCAGCGGCTGGCCGAGGACAAGGACCACCCGGCCAATGTCGTCGCCGACGCGCTGCTGCTGGCGACGCTAATCTCGGCCGCCGCCATGGCCCTCCTCGCGATCTTCCCCGAGGCGATGTATCCCAAGGGCAACTTCAGCCAGATGGATGAGCTGCTGGCCTTCGCCGTCGTCCTGCTGGCGCTCGGCGACCTTGCCCTCGCGGCGCTCGCCTATCGCTTCGACGTGGGGGCGACCGTGCGGGCGCGGGCCGTGGTCGAGCCCTGGGCGCTCTCCATCTCGGCCGGCGCGCTCTACTTCGTGCTACCGGAGAGCGGGCTCAGCCTTGCCTACCTGATCTCGGTCGGCGCGGCGACCCTCGTGGCGCTCATCGCGCTGGTCCGCTCCTACGGGCTGCCCCGCGGCTGGCTGCCGCGCCCCGCCGCGCTCGCCCGTATCGCCCACCGCAATCTGCCGCTCGCCGGGGCCGACGCGGTCGAATGGGGCACGCGCAAGCTTGACGTGTTCATCCTGCGGTTCTTCGTTGGTGAGGCGCCGCTGGGCATCTACTTCTTCGCCCAGCAATTCGCCTCGCTGCCGCAGAAGCTGAAAACCAGCTTCGAGCCGGTGCTTGGCCCGGTCATCACCCGCAACGTGCGCGAGGGCAATCACGCGGCGATCGCTAAGCAGGTCTGCCAGGTGGGTTTCTGGATCACCGCCGCGCAGGCCGGGATCGCGCTGGCGCTGGCCATTCCCGGCACCGGCCTGATGGGCCTTGGCGGACCGGATTTCGTCATGGGCACCGGCGCCCTGATCTTCCTGCTGATGGCCGAAGTCGTCGCGGCCACGGCCGTGGTGAGCGAGGCGGCGCTGGTCTACGTGGCGCGCTACCAGAACTTCGTGCTCTCGCTCCTGACCATTGCCCTCCAGGGCGTGCTCACCGTGGGCGGCATCTGGCTGGTCAGGGAGGAGGGCTATGGCGAGGGTTGGCGCATTGCGGCGGCGGCAGCAGCGCTGATGGTCTCGCTGGCCATGGCCTCCCTGCTGAAGTCGCGGCTGCTTGCCCGCGTGCTGGGCGAGACGATCAACAATTTCCGCAAGGCGCTGGCCTGGGCGGTCGTCCCGGCAGTCGCCGTGGGCGTGGCGGCGCGCCTATTCCTGCCCGAATGGGCGATGATGGCGCTGGGCATCCCGGCGATCCTGGGGATCTACGTGTGGATGCTGTGGCACAAGGGCTTCGGCCCCGACGACCGGGTGCTGTTCCGCAAGGAAGTCGCCCCGGCTTGAGGACTTCCCGCCGCCCCTTCACCCGGCTGGCGCCCTGCGGTATGCGGCCGGTCTGATCTTCTCCAACAGGGACGCGCGCGATGATGCAGCTTCAAGAGAACTGGCCGGTCCTGGCCGTGGTCGTGGTGCTGGCGCTGCTGGTCGCCTGGTGGCTGCTGAGCCGCGGCTCGCGGCCCGTGGAGCGCCATCACGCCCCCGACGTGCTCGACGACGGCGCCGCTCCGGCCGAGCGCAACCAGGCCCTGATCGACGCCGCCCCCGCCGCCAGCGCCGCCTATGCGATCCCGCCTGCCGCCGGGATCATGGGCGGCGTCGCCGAAGTCATCGCCGCCGCCGCGCAGGAAGAAGTCGCCGACGCCGAGACGGTCGAACACGCCGCGCCCGAGCCGGAAGCGACGGCTGACGACCTGACCCGGATCAAGGGCCTTGGCCCGAAGCTCGCGACGGTCCTCACCCAACTCGGCGTGACCACCTTCGCCCAGATCGCCGCCTGGAGCGACGCCGATCTCGCCCGGATCGACGACCAGCTCCCCCCCGCCTTCAAGGGCCGCCCCGCGCGCGACAAGTGGGTCGAACAGGCGCGCTTCCTCGCCGCCGGCGACACGGCCGGTTACGAAGGGCAGTTCGGCAAGCTTTAGGTCAGGCGGAAACCGGCGCGCGATCGCTCGCGCGGCATTCCTCCAGCACCCGGCCCGGCTCGCGGCTGGCGGGGAGCAGCAGCGTCCCGCCGCCCGGCAGGGTCGCCTCGATCCGGTTGCCGCCCTTGAGCACGTCGAGCCGCGGATCGGCCGCGGGGATCGTGCCGCGCCATTGCCCGGCCTCTCCGGCCAGCGTGGCGTCAAGCGGCAGGCGGCCGATGCGGCCGTTGCCGATCAGCGCGAGCATGGCCTTGGCGCCTTCCTCGGCGCGCGTCTGGCGGAAGATCTCGAGACTGGCCGCGCCCGCGGCATCGTGGCTGCAGGTCACGGTGAACAGCGAGGGCTGCCCCGGCACGGCGAAGCTCACCGCGGGGCCATTGGTGGACCATGTGCCGCCCTGCGGCTGCACCGGCGCTGTTTCCTCGGGCAAGGGAGCATCGGCCATGGCCATGCGCGCGGGATAGCCCCCGGCGGCGGGGCTGGTGTCCACTACCTCCCGGCTCTGCGACTGCGAGCAGGCCGCGAGGGCCAAGCTGATCAGAACAAGCGATTTGCGACCGGACATCGGCCATGTTTTGGTGTTGCCGGGTAAACAAGGCAAGTGGCCGCTTTACGATGTTCCACGGATTGCCGGACGAAATGCACGGTTCACGGGCTGATCCGCAGCCTTACCGCCCCCACTTGCGCTGCGTTTTTCCAAACCGGGTCTTCCGCGTCCCTGGCTTGCCCTCGTTGCTGCGCCCCACCCGCGGCGCCTTGTGCTCGGCGTCGGGCAAGCCCAGTTCCTCTGCCTCGAGCCGCCGGATCTCGTCGCGCAGCCTGCCAGCTTCCTCGAACTCGAGGTCAGCCGCCGCGGCGCGCATGCGCTGTTCTAGTTCCTCAATGTAGCCGCGCAAGTTGTGGCCGACGAGGTTGTTGCGCGCATCGTCCTCCAGCTCGACTACCACCCCGTCGCGGCTGGCCGTATCGGCGACGATGTCGTGGATATTGCGCTTGATCGTGGCTGGGGTGATCCCGTTGGCCTCGTTGTAGAGGCGCTGCTTCTCGCGGCGGCGGTCGGTTTCGGCGATGGCGCGTTCCATCGAACCGGTCATGCGGTCCGCATAGAGGATCACGCGCCCGTCCACGTTGCGCGCGGCGCGGCCGATGGTCTGGATCAGCGAAGTCTCGCTGCGCAGAAAGCCTTCCTTGTCGGCGTCGAGAATGCAGACCAGGCCGCACTCGGGAATGTCGAGCCCCTCGCGCAGCAGGTTGATCCCGACCAGCACGTCGTAGACGCCAAGCCGCAGGTCGCGGATCAGTTCGATGCGCTCCAGCGTCTCGACGTCCGAATGCATGTAGCGCACCCTCAGGCCCGCCTCGTGCATGAACTCGGTGAGGTCCTCGGCCATGCGCTTGGTGAGGGTGGTGACGAGGGTGCGGTAGCCCGCCTTGGCGGTCTTGCGGCATTCCTCGATGCAGTCCTGCACCTGGTCCTCGACCGGTTTGATCTCGACCGGCGGATCGATCAGCCCGGTGGGGCGGATCACCTGCTCGGCGAAGACGCCGCCCGCCTGCTCCATTTCCCAAGGGCCGGGCGTGGCTGAGACGGCCACGGTCTGCGGGCGCATCGCGTCCCATTCGTTGAAGCGCAACGGGCGGTTGTCGATGCAGCTCGGCAGGCGGAAGCCGTATTCGGCGAGGGTCAGCTTGCGCCGGTGGTCGCCTCGCGCCATCGCCCCGATCTGCGGCACGGTCTGGTGGCTCTCGTCGACGAACAGCAGGGCATTGTCGGGCAAGTATTCAAACAGCGTCGGCGGCGGCTCGCCGGGCAGGCGGCCGGTGAGGAAGCGCGAATAGTTCTCGATCCCCGCGCAGGACCCCGTCGCGGCGATCATCTCGAGATCGAAATTGGTGCGCTGCTCCAGCCGCTGGGCCTCCAGCAGCCGCCCTTCGGCGTTCAGTTCCTTGAGACGCTCGGCCAGCTCGAAGCGGATCGCGTCGGCGGCCTGCTTCATCGTCGGGCCGGGGGTGACGTAGTGCGAGTTCGCATAGACCCGCACCTTGTCGAGGCTCGCGCCCTTCTTGCCGGTCAGCGGATCGAACTCGGAGATCTCCTCGATTTCGTCGCCGAAGAAACTGATCCGCCAGGCCATGTCCTCGTAGTGGCTGGGGAAGATCTCCAGGTTGTCGCCGCGCACGCGGAAATTGCCGCGGGCGAAGGCCGCATCGTTGCGCTTGTATTGCAGGGCGACGAGCTTGCGGATGATCTCGCGCTGATCCTGCGTCTCGCCCTTCTTGAGGTCGAAGATCATCGCCGAATAGGTCTCGACCGAGCCGATGCCGTAAAGGCAGGACACCGAGGCGACGATGATCACGTCGTCGCGCTCCAGCAGGGCGCGGGTGGCCGAGTGGCGCATCCGGTCGATCGCCTCGTTCACCGAGCTTTCCTTCTCGATGTAGGTGTCGGACCGGGGCACATAGGCCTCGGGCTGGTAGTAGTCGTAGTAGGAGACGAAATACTCGACCGCGTTGTCCGGGAAGAAGGACTTGAACTCGCCATAGAGCTGGGCGGCCAGGATCTTGTTGGGGGCGAGGATCAGCGCCGGCCGCTGCAATTGCTCGATCACCTTGGCCATGGTGAAGGTCTTGCCCGAGCCAGTGACGCCGAGCAGCACTTGAGTCTTCTCACCCTCCAGTGCCGTGGCGACAAGGTCGGCAATCGCGCCCGGCTGGTCGCCCGCGGGCTCGTAGTCGGAGACGATGCGGAAGGGGCGGCCCCCGTCGCTCTTGTCCGGGCGCTGCGGCTTGTGGGGGACGAAGGCGCCGCTGGTGTCGGGCTCGGCCAGGCCGCGGCGGATGATCAGTTCGGTCATGGAGCGGGCAATATGGGGGCAGGGGGGCGCTTCGGCAATGTCCGGGGATTTCCCCCGATGACGATGGTCAAGACCATCTTAACCAAACGTTTGCCGAATGTGTGCGAAAGGTAAAACCGCACGCCCATCTGTCGTCCTTCGACGGGCGAAGGGGGCTTGGAGCACGGATCATGAGCCACGAACCGACCGACTGCCAGAACCAGGATGACGAGCGCCGCTCGCGACGGCTGGGCCTCGCCATGCCGGCCCGCTGCCGGATGCTCTCGGGCTTCACCGAGGACGTGGTGATCCGCGACATTTCCGAAGGCGGCTGCCGGGTGGCGAGCACGGTCCTGCGCCTGCGCGCCGGCGATCGCGTGCTGCTGCGCCCGCCCGGGATGGAAGGACTGGCGGGGATCGTCCGCTGGTTCGAGCGCGGCGAGGCGGGGATCGAGTTCGAGCGGCCGCTCTATGTGGCCGTGGTCGAGCACCTCCACCGGCAATACGTCACCTTCCTCCCCACCGAAGTGCCCTTCCGCTCGGCCCAGCGCTCGCTCGCCGCCTGAGCGGCTTGGCAGGGTTCCGCGGGGCTGTTAGCCTCGCTCCCGGTCGTCCGGGAGGAACCACGATGCGCAAAGCCTTGTTGCTGTTGACCCTGCCCCTCGTCGCGCTGAGCGCGTGCAAGAAGGAGGGCGCGGCGGACCAGTCGAAATCACCCGCCGAAGTGGCCCAGCAGGCCGAGGCCATGCCAAGGCCGTTGCCGGGCCTCTATCGCTCCAGCGCCGAACTGGTCAGCCTCGAGGCGCCCGGCATGCCCGCCGGAATGGAGGGGCAGATGAAGCAGATGATGGCCAGCAAGGCCACGCCCCACGACTTCTGCCTCACCCCCGAACAGGCGGAGAAGGGCTACGAGGAGCGCGTGAAGAAGCTCGCCGGCCGGCCCGATTGCCATTTCGACCATTATTCCGCCGTGGGTGGCAAGCTCGATGCCCAGCTCACCTGCACCGGCGAGCAGGGCATGCGCTCGGTCATGACCATGTCCGGCACGATGAGCCCGCAGGGTTCCGACATCACTATCGGCATGGACCAGAGCGGCCAGCAGATGCCCGGCGGGGGGATGAAGATGACCATGCACGTGAAGTCCGAACGCGTGGGGGATTGTCCGAAGGGGTGAACTGACCGGCGGAACCGCGCGCCGCCCCGGGCCGTTCAGCTTGAGAACAGGCATTGGGGGCAAGACTGACCCGATGATGACCATGGCGGCGATGCGCGAAGTCGCGGCGAGCACCGGCGAAGGCCTGCGCCGCCGCGCGCGCCTTGCGCGAGAGCCGCACCCAGATGGCGTGCGAACGCCGCCGCTCAAGTTCTTGCTGCGCGAACTGGCCCTGTTGATCAACCGCCGCCCCCGCCAGCGCCTCTCCGTCGCCGCGGCGGCCCGGCCCGTTCCGGTGATGCTGCTGCCCGGCTTCGGTGCGCACCACTCGCGGATGAGGCCAATGGCCCGGGCGCTGGAAGAGGCGGGGCATGTCGTGTTCGACTGGGGGCTTGGCTTCAACTTCGGTCCCACGCCGGAGAACTTCGCCTTTCTCCTCGCCCGGGTACGGCGCATCGCGCGGGCCGGCGGCCGGCCCGTCGCCCTGGTCGGGTGGAGCCTTGGCGGGCTGTTTGCGCGCGAGATCGCCAAGCTTGCACCGGAGGCCGTCGCGCAGGTCGTCACCATGGGCACGCCCTTCTCCGGCGATCCGCGCGCCAACAATGCCTGGCGTGCCTACCAGGTGATCACCGGCCTCTCCGTCGACAGCCCGCCGGTCGGCAGCGGCAACCTCGCCGCCAAGCCCCCGGTGCCGACCACCGCCCTGTGGAGCCCGCGCGACGGGGTGATCGCGCCGCGCTGCGCCAGCGGCTGGCCGGGCGAGCGCGACCGGGCCGTGGCTCTGCGCTGCAGCCACCTCGGCTTCGCCACCTCGCCCGAAGCTATCCGCGCCGTGCTGGCGGAGCTCGACTCCTGACACGCACCCCCGCATTGCCCCTTAGCCAAGCGCCGACGAGATAAAGGAATATTATCGTTTGCGCTCTATAGCCGGCGGTGATGAGGGTGACGGTCGATCCGATCCGGAATGGGCTGGTGGTCCGGCTTCTGCTGTTCCTGGTGCTGCTCGCGGCATCGGGGCTGTGGTCGGCTGGGCCGCTGCGGGCCGATTCGGGCGGCTGGTCGCGCGGGCGGATGGAGCTTGCCGCCTGCGTTGCTCCCCAGCATCCGGGTGACCGGCCCGAGGCGCTTTTCACCGCCGCGTCCCGCTTCGATTGCCGCCGGCCCGTGAGCGCCTGGGGTCCCGGCAACTACTGGGTCCGGCTCGACCTGCCACCCGGCGGAGCGGCCCACCTCGCCCGCGCCGGCGGGGTCCCGCAACTGCGCTTCGTGCCGCAATGGCAGCGCGGCCTGACAGTCTACTCCCGCAGCTCGGACGGCCAGGTCCTTGCCCGTAGCTATGACAACGCCGATCTGTCGCAGCTCGTCGGTATCGGCGGGGCGGTCGGTATTGCGCTCGACGGCCATCTCGGCACGGTCACCCAGGTCCTCGTGCGGGTGGATGGCGCGCTCAATGCGACCGGACTGCTCGGCGAGCCGGCGCTGGTGACACTGGATCGGCTCCACGCCGACGAACTCTTCGCCACGGCCCTGTTCGCCGCCTTCGCTGGGCTGGGCATCGGCCTGTTCTGCTACAACATCGTGCTGTGGCTGACGATCCGCGAACGGTTCCAGCTGACCTACTGCCTCTCGCTCCTCGCCATGCTGTCCTATGTCTGGGCGAGTTCGGGGGCCATGTCGGTCCAGTTCCCGATGATCCCGCACGACGTGCGCCTGGCGACGAGCTACGCCATGCTCGCCTTCGTCGCGGCCCTCGCGCTGCAATTCGTCACCGACATCATGGAGCGCGGGACGATCCCCCCGCGCCTGCGCCGCTTCGCTCGGCACTATGGCGTGGTCTTCATCCTCGCAGCGCTGGCCGTGGCCGCCGTGCCCGACCAATGGCGCTGGCTGGTCGACCGCGCCTATGTCTGGTCCTTCGTCCCGCTCCCTCCGCTGGTCCTGGCGATCACCTGGATCGCCTGGACGCGCGGCAGCCAGGCGGTGCGGGTCCTTGCCGTTGCCTGGGCCCTGCCGCTGCTGATGGGCGTGGTCCGCATCGCCGGCGCGCTTCATCTCCTGCCGACGACGCCGCTGGTCCAGTATTCGCTGGTCGTCGGCATGAGCTTCGAGGCCCTGCTTTCCTCGCTCGCCATGTCCTACCGGATCAAGCTCATCGCCGGCGAGCGCGACCAGGCCCTCGCCGACGAGCGCGCCGCGCGCCACCTCGCCAGCGTCGATTCGCTCACCGGCCTGCTCAACCGCCGCGCCCTGCTCGAACAGGTGATCGACTGGTCGAGCCCCGAACCGTTGCGCCTGCTGATCATCGATGTCGACCGGTTCAAGCAGATCAACGATACCCACGGCCACCTCGTCGGCGACGAGGTCCTGCGTGATCTTGCCGAGACCCTCGCCATCCGCGCCGAACTGCGCGCCAGCGCCGCCCGCCTCGGCGGCGAGGAGTTCGCGCTGGTCGGCACCTCCGAGGAACTGCCCGAGGGCCTCGCCCTCGCCATCCTTGCCGACATCCGCGGGCGGCCCATGGGCACCGGCGCCATTCCGGTCACCGTCAGTATCGGCATGGCCGAAGGCATGGTCCGCAACGAGGACGAATGGCGTGAACTCTATCGCCGCGCCGATGCTGCGCTCTATGAAGCCAAGGCGTCTGGGCGGAACCGAGCGGTCCATGCCCCGGGCGAAACCTCCGGCACAGCCGTTCCCGCCGTCGCCTGACCAACCCCTTCGCACCTGCAGCATTTTCCGCTTGGCAGATGCCCAATCGTGGTGCAGACCTTTGCACAACAGGCGGGGGTCCATGGCAACGGCGCAGACGACGACCTACGATGAAATGCTGGACAGCTCCGGTTCGGGGCCCGGCTCGGTCCGCATGGCCTACGACGGCTATTCCACCTGGTATGGCGAACAGGATCCCGCCTGGCTGCGCAAGCAGGCCAACGAGGCCGAAAGCTTCTTCCGCCGCACCGGGATCACCTTCAACGTCTATGGCGACGATGCCGGCGAAGAACGCCTGATCCCCTTCGACATGGTCCCACGGATCATCACCGCGGCCGAATGGCGCAAGCTCTCCCGCGGCATCGAACAACGGGTCCGCGCGCTCAACGCCTTCCTCCACGATGTCTACCACCGCCAGGAGATCGTCCGCGCCGGCAAGCTGCCCGAGCGGCTCCTGCGCGAGAACGAGGCCTGGCTGCCGCAGATGGCCGGCTTCGTCCCGCCGGGCGGAGTCTATACCCATATCGTCGGGATCGATCTGGTCCGCACCGGGCCGGACGAATTCATGGTGCTGGAAGACAATGCTCGCACTCCCAGCGGCGTCTCCTACATGCTGGAGAACCGCGAGACGATGATGGCCATGTTCCCCGAGCTGTTCAGCCGGGTGCGGGTCCGTCCGGTGAGCGACTATCCCCGGCGGCTCGCCCGCAGCCTCGCCGCCTGCCTGCCGCCGGCAGCGCAGTTCGACCAGTCGGGCCGGCCGACCGTCGCCGTGCTCACCCCGGGCATCTACAACTCCGCCTATTTCGAGCACGCCTTCCTCGCCGACCAGATGGGCGCCGAGCTGGTCGAAGGCTCGGACCTGCGCGTGGTCGATGGGCGCATCGCCATGCGCACCACCCGCGGCTGGCAGCCGATCGACGTGCTCTACCGCCGGGTCGACGACGAATATCTCGATCCGCTCACCTTCAACCCCAGCTCCTGCCTCGGCGTCCCCGGCATCATGGACGTCTACCGCGCCGGCGGCATCACCATCGCCAACGCGCCGGGCACCGGCATAGCCGACGACAAGGCGATCTATTCGTTCATGCCGGAGATCGTCGAGTTCTACACCGGCGAGAAACCGATCCTCAGCAATGTCCCCACCTGGCGCTGCTCGGAGGCCGACAGCCTCGCCTATGTGCTCGACAATCTCGCCGACCTGGTCGTCAAGGAAGTCCACGGCTCGGGCGGCTACGGCATGCTGATCGGGCCGACCTCGTCCAGGAAGGAAATCGCCGCATTCGCCGCCAAGCTGCGCGCCCGGCCCGATAACTACATCGCCCAGCCCACCCTCGCGCTCTCCACCTGCCCGATCCTCACCCGCGCCGGCCTCGCTCCGCGCCATGTCGACCTGCGCCCTTTCGTCCTCGTCTGCCCCAACGGCATTGAGATCACCCCCGGCGGCCTCACCCGCGTGGCGCTGAAGAAGGGCAGCCTGGTGGTGAACTCCTCGCAAGGCGGCGGGACCAAGGACACCTGGGTGTTGGAGGACTGATGGTGGCACCGATCCAGCACCTCGAACCCCGCCCATGCTAGGCCGCTCCGCCAACGGCGTCTTCTGGCTCGCCCGCTATCTCGAGCGGGCGGAGAACACCGCGCGCCTGCTCGATGCGGGCTTTCGCATCGCGCTTACCCGCGGCGACCATGCCTCGGCCGACGAATGGCGCTCGCTGCTGGTCACCATCGGGCTCGACGCCGATTTCGCCGCGCGCGGGCTCGATTACACCGGCTCCAACGTGTGCAATTTCATCCTGCGCGGGCCCGACAATCCGGCCTCGGTCCTCGCCATGGTCGAACTCGCGCGCACCAACGCCCGCATGGTCCGCACCGCGATCACCCGCGAGGTCTGGGAGGCGACCAACGAGGCCTGGATGGCCCTGCGCCAAGCGCTCACCCGGCCGGTTCGCGAGAGCAACCTCGGCGATGTGCTCGCCCTAATCCGCCGTCAGACCACCCAGGTCCGCGGCGCCTCCGACGGCACCATGCTGCGCAACGAGATCTACAATTTCGCCCGCATGGGCACCTTCATCGAGCGGGCCGACAACACCGCCCGGATCCTCGACGTGAAGTACCACGTGCTGCTGCCCTCGGTCGCCTGGGTCGGCTCAAGCCTCGATCACGTGCAGTGGGAAACCGTGCTGCGCTCGGTCGCGGGCGACCGCGCCTATCGCTGGCTCAACGCCGGCCGGCTGGATGCGCGCGGCATCGCCCGGTTCCTGATCCTCGACCAGCGCTTTCCGCGCAGCCTCGCCTTCTGCTACGGCAAGCTCGCCAGCAACATGGCCAGCCTGACCCGCGAATACGGCCAGGAAGGCCGCGCCTGCGCCCTGCTGGAAGAGGCCTGCGCCGAGCTCGCCGCCTCGCCGATCGAGACGATCATCGAGCGCGGCCTTCACGAATTCATCGTCCAGTCCATCGCCCAGACCACCGAGATCGCCCAGGCCATTGCCGACGATTACCGGTTCATCGCCTGAGCGGCAGGAAGATCCAGATGCGCCTCGCCGTCCGCCATGTCACCCGCTACCGCTTCGATCCGCCGCTCACCCACGGCCTCCAGCGCCTGCGCCTCAACCCCAAGGAAACCCACGGCCAGCACGTGCGCGAATGGCGCATGGCGCTCACCGGCGCGCGGGTGGAGGCGAGCTACGAGGATCACAACGCCAACCACGTCACCCTCGTCTCGGTCGAGCCGGGGACGGCGGAACTGCTGATCGCCTGCGAAGGGGTGGTGGATACTGCCGATCGCGCGGGGGTACTCGGCCCCCACACCGGCCGCCTGCCCTTGTGGGCCTTCCTGCCGCAGACCCCGCTCACCAAACCCGGCGCGAAGATGCGCGCTCTGGCCGCCGGCCTCGGCTCGGACCGCGGCGATCCGCTCGGCCTGCTCCACGCGCTGTCTTCAGCCGTGCTCGGCGCGGTGACCTACGCGATCGGCCATACCGACAGCGCAACCGTCGCCGAGGAAGCTCTCGCCGCCGGCATGGGCGTCTGCCAGGACCACGCCCACGTGTTCATCGGCTGCGCCCGCCAGCTCGGCATCCCGGCTCGCTACGTCAGCGGCTACCTGATGATGGACGATCGTATCGAGCAGGAGGCCGGCCACGCCTGGGCCGAGGCTCATGTCGAAGGCCTCGGCTGGGTCGGGTTCGATGTGTCCAACGGGATCAGCCCGGATGCGCGCTATGTCCGCGTCGCCTCGGGGCGCGACTATGCCGAGGCCGCGCCGGTCACCGGCATCAGCTTCGGCGGGGCGGGGATGGAGCTTTCGGTCAGCCTTGCCGTTGAGCAGCAGGCGGTCCAACAGTAGCCTGGCGAGTCGCCGGTAGGCAGAACACACGGGGTTGAAGGAATGACTTACTGCGTTGGCATGATGCTCGATCGCGGGCTCGTGCTGATGAGCGACACCCGCACCAATTCGGGCGTCGACAACATCTCGGTGTTCCGGAAGATGTTCCACTGGCAGATACCGGGCGAGCGGATCGTCACTATCATGACCGCAGGCAACCTCGCGACGACCCAGCAGGTGATCAGCCAGCTCGAGGAACGCACCAAGGCCCCGGGCGACCGGCACAACTGCCTGCTCGAGGCGCCGACCATGTTCCAGGTCGCCAGCCTCGTCGGCAAACTGCTGTGCGAAACCATCCAGGAGCGCGAAAATTTTAATGGTGAGGAAGGGCAGGGCCGGTTCACCGCCTCGATCATCGTCGCCGGCCAGATCAAGGACATGGAACCGCGCCTGTTCATGATCTACCCCGAAGGCAATTTCATCGAGGCGAGCTACGACACCCCCTTCTTCCAGATCGGCGAAACCAAGTACGGCCGGCCGATCATCCTGCGCGGCTACGACCGGGCGATGACCTTCGAGGACGCGGTCAAGCTGCTGATGGTCAGCTTCGATTCGACCCTCAAGGCCAACCTCTCGGTCGGCCTCCCGCTCGACCTCATGGTGATCGAGAAGGACCGGTTCGAACCCCTCCACTCGCGCCGCATCACCGCCGCCGACCCCTATTTCCAGAAGATCAGCTCCGGCTGGGGCGAGGCGCTGAAGCGCGCCTTCTATTCGCTGCCGGACTACAGCTTCGACGAGTGACGGGCGCCTAGCGCTTTGCTTCAGGCCAGGGCTTCCGGCCGCCCCTCGGGGTCGAAGCGCAGCTCCAGCGGCACCACGACGTGCGGCAGGGCCCGGCTTTCCCCGCGCTTCAGCGCCATGACGAAGCCGAGCACACCGGCCACCGCCGCATAGAGCTCCTCGCGGATCACCTGGTTCTCGCGCGTGGTGAAATAGACCGAGCGGGCCAGCGCCGGATATTCCAGCAGCGGCACGTCCAGTTCGCGCGCCAGCTCGCGCATGGCTAGCGCCTTCTCGCCCCGACCCTTGGCCAGCACGATCGGCGCTCCGGCGCGGTCGGGGTCGTAGAGCAGGGCGACCGAGAAGTGGGTCGGGTTGGTGATGACGAACTGCGCCTCGCGCATCGCCTTCTGCAGCGAACCCATCGCCAGCTGCCGCTGCCGGCCCCTGATCGCCGCCTTCTTTTCCGGGCTGCCTTCGGTCTCCTTGTGCTCATCACGCACTTCCTGCTGGCTCATGCGCAAGCGCAGGAAGCGGCGGACGAGCTGGATCGGAAAGTCGATTCCCGCGATGAGCACCAGCCCGAACGACAGTGCGAACAGCAGCCCGGTCAGCGCCTGCCACCCTGTCTGGAGCTGGACCGAAAGCGGCGCGCGGCCAAGGTCGAGCAGGTCGGGCAGGTGTGAGCGCGCCCAGACCCAGCAGATAATCCCGAGCAGCCCCGCCTTGGCCAGGCTCTTGCCCAGCTCGACCAGCCCCTGCATCCCGAACATCCGCTTGAGGCCAGACAGAGGATTGATCCGGCTGGCCTTGGGCATGAGGTTGCTGGCTAGCCAGCGGCCCTCACCGAAGCCCAGCTGCGAGGCCAGGCTCGCCGCCATGACCGCCAGCCCGAGCAGCAGCACCGGCGGCAGCACGGCGAGCGCCATGCTCACGCCCAGCCGCCCCGGCGCAAAGTCGGTGATCGCCGCGCGGTCGAAGGTGAGCCCGGCGTCGAGCACGCCCATCAGGTTGCCCAGCAGCCACGGCCCCGCAAACTTCAGCCAGGCCGCGCCCGCCAGCATGGCCACCGCCGTCGCCAGCTCGCGAGAGCGCAGGACGTCGCCCTGTTTGGCCGCGTCGCGTATGCGCTTCTCGGTTGGCGCAAGCGTCTTCTCGCCGGCCGTCTCGCTCATTTCGCGATCACCGTCTCGGCGGAGGTGAGGGCTTGCGTCGCCACATCGGCCATGAGGTCACCGGTCAGCGGGGCGGAGACGATCAGCGCGGCAAGGCCCGCCAGAACGCCCGCCGGCAGCCCCAGCGCGAAGAGGTTGAGCGAGGGCGCGGAACGGCTGATCACCCCCGCCGCGAGCTGGACGGCCAGCAGCACCAGCGTCACCGGCAGGGCAATCGCCAGCGCGGTGAGGAACATCTGCGAGCCGAACCCGGCAATCGCCGCCAGCCGCTCCGCCCCCAGCCAGGTGTGGCCCGGCGGAAAGGTGGTGTAGCTCTCCAGCACCAGCCGGATGAACAGCAGGTGCCCGCCAAGGCCGAGGAACACCAGCACCAGCACCACGCCGTAGTACTGCCCGAGCGCCGGCGAGTGCGCCCCGGTCTGCGGATCGGCGGCGCTGGCGATCGACATGCCCATGCCCGCGCCGATCACCTCGGCGGCGATTGTCGGCGCGGCGAAGGCGAGCTGGAGCACGAAGCCCAGCGCGAGTCCGACCAGCACCTCGCCCGCCACGGCCAGCAGGCCGGGCAGCGAGAGCAGGGCCGCCGGCGCGGTGATCGGCAGCCAGGCGCAGGCCATGGCCGCAACCGCCCCGGTCACGACCACCCGCACCTGCGGCGGCACCGCGGCCGCGCCGAAGAACGGGGCGGCGAAGAGCGCCGCGCCGATGCGGGTCATCACGAAGAGCCAGCGCCAGAACTCGGCCTCGACCGGGCCGAAGCCGAAAGTCAGGTTCATTCGCGCCCGACCCGTGCGATCTCGGCAAAGATGTCCTGGGTGAAGTCACCGACGAGGCCGAGCATGGCCCCCCCCATGACGACCAGCACCAGCGCGACGATCGCCAGCTTGGGGACGAAGGTCAGCGTCTGCTCGTTCACCGAAGTCGCCGCCTGGACAATGCCGACGACGAGGCCGACCGCAAGGCTCGCGATCAGCACCGGCCCGGCGACCAACGCGGTGATCCACAGCATCCGGTCGGCTAGGGAGAGGAGGGAGGCGGTATCGTCCATCAGAAAACTCTCACGGCACAGCCCGTGATCCTCAGGTCCCCCTCCCGCTCGCGGGAGGGGCTAGGGGAGGGCATGTTAAGCGGGGTGCGGGTCAGGGTAACAGGCCCTCCCCCGGCCCCTCCCGCGAGCGGGAGGGGAGAATGGAGAGCGGCGGCTGGCGCGCCGCGCACTAGCCGAAGCTCGCCGCCAGGCTGCCCATCAGCAGCGCCCAGCCGTCGACCAGCACGAACAGCAGCAGCTTGAACGGCAGGGAGACGATGGTCGGGCTCATCATCATCATGCCGAGACTCATCAGCACCGAGGAGACGACGAGATCGATCACCAGGAACGGCAGGAACAGCATGAACCCGATCTGGAAGGCGGTCTTCAGCTCGCTGGTGACGAAGGCCGGCAGCAGGATCGAGAAGGGCACGTCTTCGCTGCGCGCGAACTTGGGCGCGTGGGCCATGTCGGCGAACATGGCGAGATCGTGCTGGCGGGTCTGGCGGATCATGAAGGCGTGGAACTGCTGGCCGGCATTGCCGATCGCCTGCTCGGCATTGATCTGCCCCGCGGCATAGGGCTGGATCGCCGTCGCGCTGACCTTGTCGAGCGTCGGCGCCATGACGAACAGCGAGAGGAACAGGGAGAGGCCGACCAGTACCTGGTTCGGCGGGCTCTGCTGCAGCCCCAGCGCCTGGCGCAGGATGCCGAGCACGACGAGGATCCGGGTGAAGCTCGTCATCATCAGCACGAGGCTGGGCAGGATCGTCAGCAGCCCCATGATGACGAGGAGCTGCAGCGACATGGTCAGCCCGCCGCCGGGGCCGCCATTGGCCTGCTGGAAGGCGCGGTCGAGCGCGCCGGGAATGGCGCTCTGGGCGAAGGCGGCAGTGGGGATAAGAAGCAGCGCGGGAAGCGCGAGCCAGCGCTTGCGGGTCACTCGGCGCGCTCCTGCACGGGGGCCTGAATCGGCGCTTCGGCCAGCCGCACCAGACCGTTGCGCGATGCCGAGACGAGGATCTCCTTGCCCCGGAATTCCAGCACCGCCAGCTTCAGCGTGGGTGAGAGCATGGTCGTCTCCACGATCCGCACCGCCCGCGCAGTCCCGGGCTGCACACCCACACGCGCCTGCAGCTTCTGTAGCAGCTTCATCGAACCCCAGATCATCGCGCCGATGATCGGCAGCAGCAGGATCAGCTTGACGACGTACCAAAGCATCAGGCGGCCTCCCCCGCGCTGTCATCGCCGGCCAGCTCGACCACCCGCAGGGCGAAGCGCCCATTGTCGGCGACGATCTCGCCCTTGGCGATCAGCGTGCCGTTGACCATCACGTCGAGCAGCTCGTCGGTCAGCCGGTCGAGCATGACCACGCTGTCCGGGCCGAGCGAGAGCACGTCCTTCAGCTTCATCGCGGTGCGGCCGAGTTCGACGGTGAGGCGAACATCGACGTCCTTGAGGAGATCGAAACCGCGGGCAGGGAGGGTCATGGAGCTATCCTTGGGCATTGGAGTGACGGTGGGCTCAAAAAGCAGAGGTAATCTGGAGGGCAACGCGGTCTTCCGCCGCGCCCACGGTGCCGGTGGCGAGCGTCGGCCCGTCGGTCGCGGCAATCCGCAGCGGCACCTGGCGGGCGACCGCGACGGGGAGCAGCGCGCCGGGACGCAGCGCGGCGAGGACCTTCATCGACATGCGCATGTCGACCAGCACTGCCGAGAGGTCGAGCGGCACCGCGGCGAAGGGCTCGGCCAGCGGATCGGCGGCGCGGCGCGCGCGGGGGGCGGCAGCCGGCGCGCCGGCGAACAGCGCGGTCAGCGTTGCGGCGGGCAGGGCAATGGTGATCGGCCAGCTCTCGCCCCCGGCCTCGACGACCTGCAGTTCGAGCATGATCAGCGTATCGATGCCGGGAAAAGCCTGGAGATCGTCGAGCACGCCCGAGCGCCGAAGGGCGGCCAGCGGGGCATCGGCGGGCAGGCCCAGCGCGGCAGAAAGCTGCGCGCCGAGCAGGGCCTCGATCCGCGCGATCATCAGGTCGGCCGAGCCGGGGAACTCTTCCGGCAGCTTCTCCGGTGCCGCGCCGCGGCCGCCGAAGGTACGGTCGACCATGCGGAGCACGGCCCCGGCATCGACCGAGACGACCAGCGGCTGGGCCTCGTGTCCGACGCCGAACAGGGTGTTGGCGGCAAGACCGGGGATCAGCAGCGAGAATTCGAGCTCCGAAGTCTCGCGCGCCTCGCGCGGCTTCACGACCAGACCCTTGCCGCCGGCGAGCGGCGCAAGGACAGGCGCGAGCGTGCGGGCGAGCCGCGCGGCCGCCTCGTTCAGCCGGGCGGAGAGTTCCGCCGGTCCCGGCGCGGTGCGCACCAGTTCGGCGCAGTGCTGCGCCACGGCGCGCTCAGCCACGATTTTATTTTCGGGCTTCATCTCACTGCACCAGGAACGACTTGAAGTAGACCTCGTCGACCCCGCCGAAGCCCTCTTCCTTGGTGAGGACCTGGTTGATCGCCGCCGTCAGCCGCTTCTGCAGGCGGTCCTTGCCCTCGAGCGAGCCGATGTCGGCCTCGGGCGTATCGGCCAGCACGTTGAGCAGGGCCGAGCGGATCGCCAGCTCGTGCTTCTTCAGCCACATCAGCACGCGGCCGTCGCGGCGGGTCGAGCAGGCGAGGCTGATCTGGACCAGCGCGTCGGAGTTCTTGAGGTTGGAGGTGAACTCCTCGGAGAAGGTGAAGTAGGAGGTCTTGTACTGGCTGCCGCCGTCGCCTTCGACTTCGGCCGCAGCGCCTTCGCCTTCCTTGCCGCCCTCGGCCTTGGGCGCGAAGGGATCTTCCTCGCCCTTGCGGACGAGCTTGGGGTTGTTGTCTTCCTTGACCTTCTCGTGGCTGCCGCCGCCGATGATCCCGGCGGCGAACAGGCCATACATGCCGCCGCCGCCGACGCCCAGCAGGACGACGGGGATGGCCAGCTTGAGCAGCATGCCGCCGCCCTTCTTCTTCTTGTCCTTGTCCTTGGGTTCCTTGTCAGAGCTCATCGTCTGGTCTCACTCGGTAGATCGCTGGAAGGTCAGGCGTAGATGCCGCGCGGGGCGGGCTCGCCGGCGGGCTTGCTGTCGGCGCGGGGATTGGCTGCCGGGCCGGCGTAGCGGTCGAACTGGGCGGTCGCGGAGCCGCGCTGGCCCTGCTGACCCTGCGTACCGGCGCCATTCGCGCCCGCTGCCCAGCCATTGGCGTTGCCATTGCCGGCACTGTTGCCGGACATGCCGGCATCGCTGCCGCCGCTCGCCGGGGCTGCCGCCTGGACGGCCCGGGCGAAGTCCGGATCGGGGCTGGCGAGGGCGACCGAGAGGCCGTCGGCGCGCTGCTCGAAGCGGACTGAGACGGTGCCGAATTCGGCATGGCGCAGGTTGACGGCGACCGGCTGGGCCGGGCCATCGGCCTGGACCGCGTCGCGCGCGGCCATGAGCCGGTCGACCACCGCCGCGAAACTGTGGCCAAGGCCGGGAAGGCCGCCTGCGGTTGCGGTGGCGGGAGCGGTGGTGGGGATTGCCGGCGCGCCATCCGCGATCACTGCGGGAACGGCGCCGCTGGCGCCGGTCTCATTTACGTCGGCGGTCTTGGTCTCGACGATCGGGCGCAGGCGCAGGCTGGTGGGCGCGGTCGGCGCGGCCGGGCTGGCGAGGGTGAACTGGGCCTGCGCCGCCACTGCAGCCGGGGCAGACGGGACGTGCAGGGTGCGCGCGTCATCAGCATCGGCACCCCTTGGCGTGGTCTGCTCGGCCGGACGCGGCAGCGCCTGTCCGTTGATCTGAGCAGCAATCGCCGGGGAGAGCAGGAGGGAGGCGGGAGCAGGCTGGGCCGGGGTGGCGCCCTGCGTGGGAGTGGGTGCGGCAGCGGCCGGGTCGGCTTGTGCCGGCACGGACGTCAGCGCGAACACTATGGTGGTGAGGGAGACCGGGGTCGTCTCGGTGGTATCTTCGGCAGGCGCGGGTGCCTGATCGCTGGTCTGAGCGGCAGGTGCGCGGGTGCGGACTGGCTGGCCGACTTCGAGCGGGCGCACGGCGCGCAGGAGCGGCAGGACGGGGACCGGCGGACCGGCGGGTGCGGCATCGGGCTGAGCGGCCGTTTCCGCCACGGCAACCATGGGCGGCAAGGTCTTGCCGGTTACCAGCAGTGCAGGCGGCAAGGCGGCAAGGTCTTGCCGATTGGCAGGGGCGAATGCCGGAGCCATCGGCTCGCCCGGCGCCGCTGCTTCGTCAGCGCCCAGCAGGTTCGCGAAAGCCGCGGGATCAGACGGATTTCCGCCATTCGCCGGGTCCGGCGCACCCGCTGGAGAACCCACGCCCAGCGCGCTCCCGAGGGGGCTGGCGGTCGGCGTGGCGGCTGTTTCGATCATGAACGGCAGGTCCTCGAAAGCGGTGTCGAGGATGGTTAATCAAGATCCGTGCCAATTGCCTTGCGAGCGCCGAGCGGTGGTTGCGCGCCCCGTGCGGCCATGGCGCGGCGCAGGGAGTCGGCGCGGTCGGCGGCGGCCTGGCGGCGGCGCTCGGCTTGGGACAATTCGTGGAGCCGGGCATCGGCCACGGCCTGGGCGCGCCGGGCGTCGGCGCGGGTCGCCTGCTCGACCCCGGCGAGGCCCGAGCGGAACCCGGCCAGGCGGCGCAGCGAGTCGCCGTCCTCGGGCGCGGTTCGGGCGTTGTAGTCCGCGGCGAGACGCCCGGTGCGCTCGGCCAGCGCAAGCAGCTGGGCCAGCGTGCCTTCAGCCTCCGCAGCCTGTGCTGCCGCAGCCTGTTTGGCCACCGCGCGCACGGTTTCAAGGCGCTTCAGCCGCGCCAGGCGGCGCTTGTCGCTCATCGCTTAACCCGTGTCGCCGAGCAGCCGGGTGAGGGCGGCGATGGATTGGCCGAGATCTACTACCTCGCGCTGTTCCTGGCCGAGGAAGCCCTTCAGCGCCTCCTGCATGGCGATGGCCCGGTCGAGCAGCGGATCGGCCCCGGCCCGGTAGGCGCCCATCAGGACGAGATCGCGGTTGGCCTCGTAAGAGGCGACCAGCGCGCGGAAGGTGCGGGCCATGCGCTGGTGGTCGCTTCCGACGATGTCGCTCATGACGCGGCTGAGCGAGGCGCCGACGTCGATCGCCGGATATTGCCCGCGCTGGGCCAGTTCGCGGCTGAGGACGACGTGGCCGTCGAGGATCGAGCGGGCGGTGTCGACCACCGGATCGTCCTGCGAATCCCCGTCGGCGAGCACGGTGTAAAGACCGGTCACCGAGCCGCCGCTGCCGGCCGAATTGCCCGCGCGCTCCACCAGCTTGGTGATCGTCGCGAGGGCGGAGGGCGGATAGCCGCGCGCCGCGCCGGGTTCGCCCAGCAGCAGCGCGATCTCGCGCGCGGCGTGGGCCACGCGGGTCAGGCTGTCCATGATCAGCAGGACCTTGCGGCCATGGGCGCGGAAGTGCTCGGCCAGGCTCGTCGCCAGCAGCGCGCCGCGGATGCGCAGGTTGGGGGCGTGATCGGCGGGCACGGCGATGACGGCCGTACGCGCGCGCTTCTCACCCGCCATGTGACGCTCGACGAAATCGGAAACCTCGCGAGCGCGCTCGCCGATCAGGCCGACGATGACGATCTCGGCCTCCGCCCCGCGCGCAATCATGTCGAGCAGGACCGACTTGCCGACGCCCGATCCCGCCATGACGCCGATGCGCTGGCCGACGCCGAAGGTGGTCAGCGCATTGAGCGCGCGCACCCCCGTATCGAACGGCTCTCGCACCGGCGAGCGATCGAGCGCCCCGGTGCGGATCCCGCCCGCGGGCCATTCGTCACGCCAATGCAGCGGCCCCAGTCCATCGATCGGATGCCCCTCGCCATCGACCGCGCGGCCGAGGAAGGCCTCGCCCACCGGCAGCATCCCGGGACGGCCTTCCGGCCGAACCCGCGAGCCGGGGCGGAGCATGACCGTGTCGCCCAGCAGCATCATCAGGGTGCGCCCGTTGCGGAAGCCGATCACCTCGGCGAGCGGCTCGCCGCGGCCATGGGCCACGCGGCATAGCGCGCCTACCGGAACGGACAGGCCCGAAACCTCGATCAGCCCCCCATCGCAAGCGGCGACGAGGCCGTAGCGGTGCGGCGTGAAATCGGGCTGGGCGCTGGACAGTTCGTCCAGCACCGGGTCGAACAGGTTCAGCATGCGTGGAAGGCTTCGGTCAAGGCCCGGCGCCATTGCGCCGGCCCATCCTCGACCCCGCCAGACTGGCTCTCGACCCGCAGCGCGCCGCGCTCCAGCGTCGGATCCGGGGTTACGGTCCAGTCGGCGGAAAGCTTTTCGGAAACCAACGCCAGGTCATCCGGGTGAAGCCGGATCACCCGCTCGTCCTCGGCGCGCGAGAACATCGCCACCGCGCGTTCGACTCGCCGGGCGAGCACCTCGGCGTCGAGGGCATAGGGCACCAGGGTCTGCTCGCACAGGGCGAGCACCGTGTCCTGCAGCCGCTGGCGCAGGGTCTCGGCCAGTTCGGCGTCCAGTTTGGCCAGCGACAGCCCCAGCGCCGCGCGCGCCTCCGCCTCGGCTTGGCTCGCCTCGGCAGCTTCCTCGCGCGCATCTTCCAGGCCGCGGGCATAGCCCTCGGCCCAGGCCAACGCGACCGGGTCCTCGATCTGCACCGGCTCCGGCTCCAGCGGCGTCGCTGTGCGCACCGCCAGGGCGAAGCGCGTATCGGTGCGGAAGCCGGTGGGCTCGGCCTGTCCGGCGGTGAGCGCGGCGAGGCTAGACATAGTCGTCGTCGCCCGAACCGAACACGATCACGCCCTCGGCAGCGAGCCGGCGCGCAACGGCCACCATGGCCTTCTGCGCGGCGATCACGTCGGCCATCTTGAGGCGGCCGCGGCCGGCGATCTCGTCCTTGATGCCATCGGCGGCGCGGCTCGACATGGCGCGGAAGAATACGTCGCGCTGGCCTTCCTCGGTGCCCTTGAGCGCATCGATCAGCGTATCGCTCTCCACCTCGCGCAGCAGCGCGCCCATGGCTTGCGGGTCGAGCACGAAGAGGTGCTCGAACTTGAACATCTCCGCCTCGATCTCCTTGGCCAGAGCCTTGTCGAGCTTGGTGATCTCGGGGATCACCCGCTTCTCGACCACCTTGCCGGCGCCGTTGATGATCTCGGCCGCCTCGCGCGGGCCCCCCATGGTGAGCGGGGCCGAGCCGTGGACGCTCTCGATCCGCCCGCGCAGCAGGTCTTCGAGCATGGCCAGCGCCTCGGGCGCGACTGGGCCGAGCGTGGCGATGCGGTGGACCACCTGCGGCTGGATCTCGGGCGCAAGGCCATGCAGCACTTCGGCGGCGACTTCGGGATCGAGCTGGACCAGCAGCACGGCGATCGCCTGGGGATGCTCCTCGCGGATCAGCGGCACCAGCGCCTCGGGATTGAGCCACTTGGCGAGCTCGAGCGGGCTCGACGGCCGGTGATCGGGGGGCAGGATCCGCTGCATCAGGTTGCCGGCCTTCACTCCGCCGACCGCGCGGGTCATCAGCGAACGGACCTGGCCGAGCCGGTCATGCGCCTTCAGCCCCAAGCGCTCGGTCTTCTCGACGAAGCCGGCAATGGCGTGGGCGATCACTTCCGGGCCGATCTCGCCGAGCGCACACATCTTCTCGCCGAGCAGGCGCAGTTCCGCCGGTTCCAGCCGGGCGAGGATCTGCGCGGCCTGGTCTTCCTCCAGCAGCATGACCATGACCGCGGCGCGGTCGGCCTCGCTCAGGCTGGCGGGATCTAGGGTCGCAACGGCGTTCATGCGGCGGCTTCCTGCGGCGTGTGGTTCAGCATCTCGCGCAGGGCGAGCACGGCGTCATCGGGCCGCTCGGCGGCGATCCGCTGGGCAAGTCCCAGCTGCTGGCCGAGCTCGGCCGGATCGACCGGCGCCTTCAGCGCAGGCCGCGGCCGCGAGACCGTCTCGCCGGTGTCCTCGTCGACAGCCTCTTCATAGTCCTCGCCAGCCTCGGCCGGCGCGCGCTTCAGCGCCTTGATCAGCGGCCGCACGCCCAGCAGCAGCACCAGCAGCACGCCCAGCAGGGCCACGCCGTAGCGCACATAGGTCTGGAACCACGGCTGCTCCCACAGCGGCAGGCTTTCCACCGGCGCGGCCTCGAAGGCGCGCAGTACCACGGCAACCTGGTCGCCCCGCGCCGGATCGACGCCGACCGCCGCGCCGATCAGCTGCTTCAGCTGCTCGATATCCTGCGGCTTGGTCTTCTTGAGCGCGTCGGAACTGAGTGCGACGGCCACGGTCAGCCGCTTGATCTTGCCGGGCGCACCGTTGGAAACCGCCACCTCGCGGCCAAGCTCATAGGTCCGCGTCGCGCTCGATTCGCCATTGTTCTGCCCGCCCTGCGCGGCAGCCGGGGCCGAGCCCTGCGGCGGCCCGGGCGAAGCCGTGGGCGCGGGGGGAGGGGTGTTGGCGGTAACGCCGGGTACGCCGACCGCGCCGCCCGATCCACTGGTCTGCGACTGGGCCTGGGTCTCGCTCCGCAGCACGCCCTGCTTGTCGTAGCTCTCGCGCGCGCTGGTCACCTGGTCCATGTCGAGCTCGACCTGGACCTCGCTCGAAAAGTTGCCTTGGCCGAGCATCGGCGTGAGCAGCTGGTCGAGCTGGGCGCGCAGCTTGTCTTCCATCTGGCCCTGCAGTTCGAGCCGTTCCGAATTGCCGCTGCCCTTGTCGGTCAGCAGCCGGCCATGCTGGTCGATCACGCGCACCGCATCGGGGCTGAGCCCGGGCACCGACCCGGCGACCAAATTGACGATCGCCGCAGTCTGGCTGTCGCCCAGCTGGCGGCCCCGGGCGAGCCGCACCATCACCGAAGCAGAAGGCGCCACATTGTCGCGCACGAAGACCGATTTCTCCGCTTCGGCGAGGTGCACCCGAACGGCCTCCACCCCGTCGATCTCCATGATCGACAGGGTCAGGTCATGCTCGCGGGCCGCGCGCAGGCGGTCGGTCTCGACCGCCCGGCTCGCGCCCAGCGGCAGCTTGTCGAGGCTTGCCGCTCCCGCATCGGGCGAGGCGAGCGCCCCGTCCGAGGCGACCAGCATCCGGGCCTTGTAGAGATCGTCCTCGCCCACGGTGAGGGCGCCCGTCTGGTTGTCGATGTGATAGGGGATCGAGGCCTTGTCGAGGCTGGCGGTCACCTTGGCCCGCTCGCCGTCGTCGAGCTCGGAATAGAGCGTGCGCTGGGCCTGCGGGGCCAGGGTCGCCCAGGCCAGCGCGGCCATGCCGATGCCGGCCATGCCGCCGAACCACGGCAGCGTCTTGCGCACCGCGGGCTGGCGGGTGAAGGCGCCGAGGCGCGTGAGCACAGGGCCGCCGGCCGGATCGGTCAGCGGGGCGATCAGCGAAGGGGCGGGGGCAGGGGGGGCGCCCTCCGCGGCTGGTACGAGGTCAGCCATCTATCACACTCCCATCCGCATGATGTCCTGGTAGGCCGAGAGCAGGCGGTTCCTCACCTGCAGCGTGGCCTCGAAGGCCACCCCCGCTTCCTGGCGGGCGAGCATGACCTTGGCGATGTCGGTCACTTCGCCCTTTTCATAGCCGGCGGAGAGATCCTCGGCCTTCTGCTGGCTGGCGGTGACTCCGTCGAGCGCGTGCTTGAGTGCGCCGGAGAAGCCTTCGGCCGGACCCTGCGGAGCTTCCGGCGCAGGGCTCGCGCCGCGCACCTGCTGGAGCAGGTTCGAGCGGTCGATGATCTGCTGGCGCATGGCGAGGATCTGCTGGATCCCGCCGGCGCCGCCGATTCCGTTTACGCCGCTCATCGCCGGCCACCGGCCGCGGCGACGGCGATGCCGGCCTCGCGGAAGGCGGCGAGGCGATAGCGCAGGGTGCGCTCGGAGATGCCGAGCTTGCGCGCCGCGGCCAGGCGGTTGCCGCCGGTTTCGCTGAGCGCCGCCATGATCGCGCGGGCTTCATGGATCTGCACGATGTTGGAGAGGGTGCGCTCGCCGGCTTCCGGGGTGGGGCCGGAGACCGGGAAAGCCGGGCCATGGCCGGCGAGCGCAGCGCCGGGGGTGACGCTGTGGGAGGAGCTGTCGAGCTCGACCGGCTGGCCGACGAGGCGGGCCGGGCGGTCGAAATGGATGTGGCGCGGCTCGATCGCGGCCTCGTTGCCGGCGAGCAGGAGCCCGCGGCGGATCACGTTCTCCAGCTCGCGCACGTTGCCCGGCCAGCCGTGCTGGCGCAGCAGGTCGAGTGTCTCGTCGGCGAGCCACGGGATCGGACCGGTGGCCGGTGCATGGCGCAGCAGCAGCGCGAAGGCGAGCGGGGCGATATCTTCCGGGCGCTCGCGCAGGGGGCGCAGGGCGAGCGGGAAGACGTTGAGGCGGTAGAACAGGTCGGCGCGGAAGCGGCCTTCCTGGACTTCGAGCGGCAGGTCGCGGTTGGCCGCGGCGATGATCCGCACGTCGACCTTGACCGGGTGGCTCGCGCCGACCGGGACGACCTCGCCCTCCTGCAGCGCGCGCAGCAGCTTGGCCTGGAGCGAGAGCGGCATCTCGGCGATCTCGTCGAGCAGCAGGGTGCCGCCGTCGGCCGCGCGGAAGAAGCCCTCGTTGGCCCCGGTCGCGCCGGTGAAGGCGCCCTTGTGGTGGCCGAACAGCATGGCCTCCAGCATGGTCTCGGGCATGGCGGCGCAGTTCACCGCGATGAACGGGCCGTCCTTGCGGGCGCTGCGCTCATGGATGAAGCGGCTGAGCACTTCCTTTCCGGTGCCGGTCGGGCCGTTGACCAGGACCGGGATGTCGCTGGCGGCGAGCCGTTCGGCGAGGGCCAGGATGGAGAGGCTCTCCGGATCGGCCGCGATCGGCGAGCCGGCCGGGCTGGCGGCGGCGATCAGCGCGGCGAGCGCCGCGTCGGCTTCCGCGCCGGTGTGGGAGAGCAGCCAGCCGGCGCCGCGGCGTGCGAGAGAGGGGCGCGGGCCCCGCTCGAGGACGACAGCGGCGCGTGCCGGCGGTTCGGCCGCATCGGCGATCCGCACCGGTGCGGGCAGGCCCAGCGCGGCGAAGATACCGGCGGCGCGTTGTACCAGCGGCGCATGGGCGGCTGCGGTCGTCGCGGAAAATTCGAGAGCTGACATCGGCGTGTGGTCCCAGCAGTGTTAACCATCCTGATGGGCCGATATTTGCGCGTGAACGACGAAAGCTTCGGTAATTTAAGTCCTCGTTTTAACACCTAGGGGTTTGCACGTGGAAGGCGGCAGCCCTTTGCCGGTTCTTTTGCCGCCCCGGCTTAAACTTGCCGCCCGTTTGCCGGTCTTTGGCTTGGCAGCCGCCACGGATGGTCCGGACGGCGCCCGGACACTCGGACTGTACACGGGAGTATACCATGTCGGTAATCAACACGAATATCAGCGCCATCCGCGCTGCCAACGCTTCGAACTCGGCTGGCAAGATGCTGGGCGTTGCCATGGAACGCCTGTCGACCGGCAAGCGCATCAACAGCGCGAAGGACGATGCCGCCGGCCTCGCCATCGCCACCTCGATGACCTCGCAGATCAAGGGCATGAGCCAGGGCATCCGCAATGCCAACGACGGCATCTCGCTGGCCCAGACGGCTGAAGGCGCGCTTTCGGAAGTGACCAACATGCTGCAGCGCGTCCGCGAGCTGTCGGTCCAGGCCTCTTCGGGCACCTACCAGACCTCCGACCGCACCGCGATGCAGGGCGAAGTCGACCAGCTGACCTCGCAGATCAACCAGGTCGTCACCAACACCAAGTTCAACGGCGTTGCGCTGTTCGACGGCACCACCGCGACCGTGACGGTCCAGGCCGGCGCCAACACCGGCGACACCGTTGACCTCGCCATGTCGGACCTGACCACGCTGGCCGCCAGCGGCGGTGCTGCCGGTTCCTACGACGTCTCGACGGCTGCTGCCGCCAGCACCACGCTGGGCACGCTCGACACGGAACTCTCGACCATCTCCAGCGCCCGTGCGGGTCTTGGTGCCGGTCAGAACCGTCTCGAATCGGCCGTCAACAACCTGACCAGCAATGTCGCGAACCTCTCGGACGCCCGTTCGCGGATCGAAGACGCCGACTATTCTTCGGAAACGACGGCCATGGCCAAGGCCCAGATCCTCTCGCAGGCTTCGACCGCGATGATCGCCCAGGCCAACCAGAGCCAGCAGAACGTCCTCTCGCTGCTGCGCTGAGGTTTGACAAGCTAGCCTCTCCCGGGGCAACAACTGGCCCGGCGGACTCCATTCCGCCGGGCCTTTTGGCGTTTGCAGGTATCGTCGGGGGGCGGGTCTGCGGGTCTCGCCGGGCGCAAGACAGGGGCGAGCGGCATGGCGACCATTCCCGAAGCAGCAGCGCCGGACGTTGCGCGCCTGACTCCCGCGCAGCGCCGCGCGGTCTGGGCCGGGTTCCTCGGCTGGACCCTGACGCCTTCGACTTCTTCCTGATGGTGTTCATGCTGAAAGCCATCGCCGCGGACTTCGGCGTTGGCGTGAAGGACGTGTCGGAAGCCCTGTTCCTGACCCTGGCCGCCCGCCCGCTCGGCGCGCTG
>Ga0207667_10001120_pt1 | contig 33800 bp, 28 predicted proteins | sample KBSCornC52_FD_184301 | JGI IMG/M metagenome (GOLD analysis project Ga0207667, IMG submission 184301) | Corn rhizosphere microbial communities from Kellogg Biological Station, Michigan, USA - KBS Corn C5-2 (SPAdes) (version 2) | ecosystem: Host-associated > Plants > Roots > Rhizosphere > Soil ...
TGCGAATCCATGCCTTTCTCCCGCGATGTGCGGCAGGGACCGGCGGATTGCAACGGGCGGGCGGGGCGGCTGAAGACAGGTGGGGGCAGATTTGGCAGACCGGGTGCGCGTGGCGATCGTGGGTTCGGGCCCGGCTGGCCTGAGCGCCGCCGCGCGCGCGGCCGAGCTCGGCATGAGCCACGTCCTCATAGAGAAAACTGACCACCTCTCCGACACGATCTACAAGTACCAGAAGGGCAAGCACGTCATGGCGACGCCCGCCAGCCTGGTGCTGCGGAGCGACTTCGATTTCGACGCCGGCAAGCGCGAGGCGATCCTCGGCCGCTGGAACGAACAGGCCGAAGCCGCTGGAATTTCGGTGCGCTACAAGGCCGAAGTGGTGCGGATCACCGGCGAGAAGGGCGCCTTCGAGCTGGCTCTCTCCGATGGCTCCAGCGTCTCGGCCGAGGCGGTGATCCTTGCCATTGGCACTCAGGGCAATCCCAACCGGATGCGCTGTCCGGGCGGCGACCTGCCCCACGTGCAGTACCAGCTCGACGATCCCGGTGAATATGTCGACGAGCATATCGTCGTGGTCGGTACGGGCGATGCGGGGATCGAGAACGCGCTGGGGCTGGCGGCGGACGTGGCGCAGGGCAACGTCGTCTCGATCCTCAACCGCGGGACCGATTTCGCCCGCGCCAAGTCGGCCAACGTCAAGCTGCTGCAGGAGGCCGCCGCCGCGGGCCGCATCGCCATACGGCTCGAAACCTCGCCCGCCGAGGTCCGCGAGGGCGAACTGGTGCTGGACACGCGCGACGGGCAGGAGACCATCCCCTGCGACCGGATCATCGCCCGCATGGGCTCGGCCGCGCCGCGGGCATTCGTCGAGGCCTGCGGGATCGAGTTCACCTCGCCCGACCGCGAGGCCTTCCCCGTGCTCTCGCCGGTGTTCGAGACGACCAAGCCCGGCATCCACGTTATCGGCGCGCTCGCCGGCTATCCGCTCATCAAGCACTGCATGAACCAGGGCTACGACGTGGTCGAGTTCCTCAACGGGAACACCACGCTCAAGCCCGCCGACGAGCCGATCCTGGCGGAGAAGTTCGCCCCCCTCCCCGGCAAGCGCTCGGTGGACGACTGGCTGAGCCTGTTCGGCAGCCGCATCGAGATCTTCCGCGACCTTTCGGCCCTCCAGCTGCGCGAACTCATGCTGGATAGCGACGTGCGCGCCTTCTCGGCCGGCGAGGCCGTTTTCGAGCGCAATGAGCCGGGCTCCTCGCTGTTCTGCATTGCCGAAGGATCGGTGGCAGTCGAGGTCAATCCGGCCGATCCGTCGATCACCGTGCCGATCGGCGAAGGCTCGATCTTCGGCGAGGTCGGCCTGATTTCCGGCCGCCGCCGCGGGGCGACCGTGCGCGCCGCCGCGCCGCTGATCGTGGTCGAACTCTCGCGCAATGCTGCCTTGAAGCTGATCGCCACGGCCCCGGCGGCGGGCCGCGCGGTCACGCGCATCTCGATCGAGCGCCAGCTGCTGCAAATCTTCGGCTCGGGCCTCACGCGCGAAGATGTCGCCGAACTGGTCGAGGGCGCGGAAGTGAAGACCGTGCGCGCAGGCGAGGTCGTGCTGGCCGAGGGCGATGAGGGGCAGGACGTCTACATCATCCGCCGCGGCTCGATGATCGTGCAGAAGGAACTGGGCGGCAAGCCGGTGTTCCTCTCCTACGTCCCCGCCGGGAGCTACGTCGGCGAGATGGCGCTGATCGACAAGGCGCCGCGCTCGGCCACGGTCAAGGCGGCGATCCGCTCCGAAGTGATCCGCCTTCCGGGAGAGGCCTTCGCCCGCCTGCTCGAGAAGAAGCCCGAACTGCTGCGCAAGGCCAGCGCCGACATGGACAAGCGGCGCGAGGTCAACGCCTTCATCGAAGGGCGCAAGGACAGCTTCGGCGGCGCGGTCGACATGTATTCGGCCACGGCCCAGTTCCTGATCGACAACGGCATCGGCGAGGCGACCGACGTCCTCCTGATCGACGAGACGCTCTGCGTCGGCTGCGACAATTGCGAGAAGGCCTGCGCCGACAGTCACGAAGGCCTCAGCCGCCTCAACCGCGAGGCCGGCAAGACCTACGCCCACCTCCACGTGCCGACCTCCTGCCGCCACTGCGAGCACCCGCACTGCATGGCCGATTGCCCGCCCAATGCGATCCGCCGCGGGCCGGACGGCGAGGTGGTCATCAACGAGACCTGCATCGGCTGCGGCAATTGCCAGCGCAACTGCCCCTATGGCGTGATCCGGATGGATTCGGTGCCGCCGCAGAAGCCGTCGCTGCTCTCCTGGCTGCTGTTCGGCAGCGGGCCGGGGCCGGGCGAGCCGAGCTACAAGTGGCGCAAGAAGCACGCCTCGGGCGAACAGCCCAAGAAGGCGATCAAGTGCGACATGTGCTCCGGCATCGAGGGCGGCCCGGCGTGCGTGCGCGCCTGCCCGACGGGCGCGGCCCTGCGCGTCTCGCCCGAGGCCTTCCTCTCGGTCGCGCGGCTGGCGGAGGAGGCGGACTGATGGCCTCCACTCCCGCCCCGCGTGGCGCCCAGTCCGGCCGCAAGATCTCGGCCGATCACGAAGGCTTCCTGCGCCACCGCCGCTACCGCTGGCTCAAGCTGGCGGCGCTGCTCTGCGTGGTCGCGATCCTCGCCTATGCGCTGGTCGATGTGCAGCCGCGGCCCAATGGCGGTTCCTGGCTGGGCTATACGCTGGGGACCATCGGCGCGGGGCTGATCGTCTGGCTCTCGCTGCTGGGCGTGCGCAAGCGGGCCATGACGCGGGGGGCATGGTCCTTGAAGGCCTGGACTTCGGCGCACGTCTATCTCGGCCTCAGCCTGATCGTGGTGGCGACGCTGCACACGGGCTTCCAGTTCGGCTGGAACGTCCACACCCTCGCCTATGTGCTGATGATCCTGGTGATCGCCTCGGGCGTCTGGGGCATCGCGGTCTATGCCGCCCTCCCCACCGCGCTCTCCGCCAACCGCGAGGAGCTGACCCGCGAGCAGATGATCGAGGGCATCCGCGCGGTCGACCGCCAGCTCCATGCCGCCGCCCAGCCCCTGAAGCGCGAGCAGGCCGAGTTGGTCCAGGCCGCGCTGGATGAAGACCTCTTCGCCGGCGGCCTCATCGCGCGGCTCTCCGGCACCTGGCGCAATTGCGCCACGGCGCGGGCGATCGAGCGCTTTGCCCTGGCCGATGCGAATGACGAGACCGCCGGCAAGGTCGAGAAGCTGCTGATCCGCCGCAAGGCGCAGCTTGACCGGCTGCGGCGGCAGATGCGGCTCAAGGCCCTGCTCGAGGTCTGGCTGTTCGTCCACGTCCCCGCAACCATCGCCCTGCTGGCGGCGCTGACGGCGCACATCGTCAGCGTGTTCTACTACTGGTGAGAGGCGCGCGATGACCTTCCGCCTCCGCACCGTCTCCACCACCGCCGATGGCCGGCGCATCGTCCGCGACAAGGATCTCGCGCAGCAGGTGCTCACCGTCGGCCGCGCGGCCGAGAGCGACATCCACCTGCCCGACTTGGCGGTCGAGCCCAGCCATGCCCGCATAGCGCTCCAGGGCGGCAACCGGGTGGCGGTGGAGGCAACTGGCAGCCTCGGCTTCACCCTCGACGGGCAGAGCCAGCGCAGCGCCTCGATCGATCCGCGCACCGGCGGCGAACTGCGCTTCGGCGCCACGCGGATCCTCGTCGGCGAGGATGGCGGCGCGGTCCTGCTCACGGTCGAGCCGGTCGAGGACAAGGGGGAGAGCGATCCCGAGGCCGACGGCATGGCCCTGGCGGCGGTGCTGCCGGGCAAGCGCAGGCTGGCCTGGATCCTCGCCGGGCTGGTGCTCGCGCTGTTCCTCGCCCTGCCGATCGCCAGCACCCTGCTGCGCTCGCCCGACGTCAAGCAAAGCCACGTGGTCGGCGACGGCAGCTGGACGCCGGGGCCGCTCAGCCTCGCGCATCACCAGCTCGAGGCCAAGTGCGAGGCCTGCCACGTCAAGCCGTTCCAGTCGGTCCGCAACGAGACCTGCATGTCCTGCCACAAGGCTGTCCACGACCATGCCCCCGAAGCCCGGCTGGCCATGGCGCGGGCCGAGCCTGGCCTGGGCGGCAAGGTGCTGGGCGGCGTGGCCCACATGTTCGGCAAGGAAGGCCCCGGCGCCTGCGTCGATTGCCACCGCGAACACGAAGGCCTCGCGCCCATGCCGCCGCCGGCACAGCAGTTCTGCGCCAATTGCCACGGGTCATTGAAGGACCGGCTGCCCGGAACGAAGCTTGGCAACGCCTCCGACTTCGGCACGGCGCATCCCGAATTCTCGCCCGCGGTCATGGTCGATCCGGCAGCGGGGCTGACCCGGCGCGTGCCGCTCGACTCCAACCCGCGCGAGAACTCCGGCCTCGCCTTCCCCCACAAGCTCCACCTCGATCCGCGCGGCGGCGTGGCCAAGATGGCGGCGACGCTGGCGGGCGAGAAGGGCTATGGCACAAACGGCCTCGCCTGCGCCGATTGCCACCGGCCGAGCGAGGATGGCGTGCGGTTCAAGCCGATCGTGATGGAGCGCGATTGCGAGGCCTGCCACAGTCTGGTCTACGACAAGGCCGGCCCGGTCTTCCGTAAGCTGCGCCACGGCGACCTCGACCAGGCCATCGCCGACGTCTCCATTGCCGGCAACACCACCCAGCCGGTGGTGACCGGTCGCGCGCGGCCGGGAGACTATGGCGCGAACCAGCTCTACTTCGCCCGGTTCACCCGCCCGGTCGGCGGCGGACTGGTGGCGGGGATGCTCGGCAAGGACGGTGTCTGCGGCGAATGCCATTCCGCCACGATGAAGGCCGGGCACCCCGCGATCGTCCCCGTCCGCCTGCCCGCGCGCTACATGGCCCATGGCTGGTTCGACCATTCGGCCCACAAGCAGACCAAGTGCGCCGAATGCCATGCCGCCGGCTCGTCCGCCTCCTCGGCCGACGTGCTGCTGCCCAAGGTGGCCGAGTGCCGAACCTGCCACGTGGGCGACCAGGCGGCCGGCCTGTTCGCGGGCAAGGGCAAGGTGCCCTCGAGCTGCGCCATGTGCCACACCTATCACCCCACCCCTGCGCCGCCGCCCCTCGCCCGGGCCGAGCGCCGCAAGTCCGGCGGGGGCTAGGGCGGCGATGCTGATTGCGCAGATCACCGACGTGCACATCGGCTTCGACAAGGCCACGGTGGAGGAACACAACCTGCTGCGGCTGCGCGCGGTGATCCGCCGCCTGGTCGAGGGCCCCCACCGCCCCGACCTGCTGCTGCTGACCGGAGATCTCACCGAGGACGGCGCACCGCAGGACTATGCGCGGCTGGTGGCCGAACTCGCGCCCTGCCCCTTCCCCGCCTGGCCGCTGGCCGGCAATCACGATGTGCGCGGCGCGCTCCTCGCCGCATTCCCGCAGGTGAAGGCCGGGCCGGATGGTTTCGTCCACTACGTGCTCGATCAGGACCCACTACGGCTGATCGTGCTCGATACGCTGGAAGTGGGTCGCCACGGCGGCGGCTTCTGCGAGACCCGCGCCGCCTGGCTATCGGCCCGCCTCGCCGAAGCGCCCGAGCGGCCGACGCTGATCGCCCTGCACCACCCGCCCTTCCCCGCCGGCATCCCCTGGATGGACACCGACCCGCGCGAGCCATGGGTCACGCGGTTGGCGGCGTGCCTTGCCGGGCAGGACCAGGTGCAGGGGCTGATCTGCGGCCACGTCCACCGCACGGTGCTGACGCGCTGGGAGGGCCTGCCGGCCGTGATCTGCCCGTCGACCGCCCCGGCCGTCGCGCTAGACCTCAACCCGATCGATGCCGAGCGCCCTGACGACCGCGCCCTGATCACCGACGAAGCCCCCGGCTATGCCCTCCACCGCTGGACCGGCAGCGAAGTGGTCAGCCATTTCGAGTCCGCCGGCGACTGGCGCACCTTCGCCCGCTACGACGCGAAGCTCCAGCCGATGATCCGCGAAATGCTCGGCGAACGCCCCGCCGGCTGATCGACGGGCACCGGCTCCGCGTCAAAAGCCCTCGCAAAAAAGAAAACGCCCCGGCGAACCGGGGCGTTTCATGTGAGGAAATTGGGTTAACCTTTTCCCCTGTTTTCTCCCCTTCACCGAATCTCGCGAATCGGTGAGGCGAGTTTCCTTTGGTTAATCCCTGAAACCCCCACCCAGCAAAAAAGGCGGAGATTTCAGCGTCTTAGTTGCCTCCGAAGAGCAACCAGGCGATGAGCCAATCCATAGTTCTGAGCCTCCAAACAAATGCTGGAGACTCCGGATTATCACTAAGGAGCGTGGTTAACAAGGAGTTAAGCCATGCCGCGAAGTCCTCCCCCCTTGGCAAGGCACCGCGTACGCAACTGAGCCAGGGTCTCTGGACGGCCGATATAGTAGCCCTGACCGGAGTCGCAGCCGAGCTTGCGCAGCAGGTCGAAGGTGGCGAGATCCTCAATCCCTTCGGCCACCACGGTCTGCCCCAAGGCATGGGCGAGCTTGATCGTCGAGCGGACGATGTGGCGCTCGCGATCGTGGTGGACGATGCGCGAGACGAACTGGCGATCGATCTTGAGCTCGTCGCTGGGCAGTTCCGCGAGATAGAGCAGCGACGCTTCGCCCGTACCGAAGTCATCGATCGAGAGGCGGAACCCCATGGCCTGGAGATCGCGCAGGTTACGGATTGCAGCAGCGCGGTCGCCGAGATGGGCCGTTTCGGTCACTTCCACCGTCAGCAGGCTCGCGTCTATCCCGCGTCGCTGAACGATCTCGCGCACCGAACTGACGAGCCCCGGCTTATCAACGAGCTGCGCCGAGAGGTTGACCGAAACCTGGAAACGAGGCCCGAGCGCGTTGAATTCCTCGACCGCGCCGATAGCCTGCTCGATCACCCAATAGGTAAGCGCATCAATGCGGCCAGCGCGTTCAGCCTGGATGATGAATTCGTCCGGCCGGATGGGGCCGCGCACCGGATCGTTCCAGCGGATGAGGGCCTCGGCCCCGCTGATGCGCGCGTCCTTGTAATCCCACTGCGGCTGGTAGGCGAGCCAGATGTCGCCGTTGCGCATGCCCTCGTCGATGCGGGCCAGCAGCGAGAGTTCCCAGGCGGCGTTGGCGAGCCGGTCGGCCTGGAACAGTTCGACCGGACGGCCGGCGCGCAGGGCCTCCGAGGCGCTGGCAAGCGCCGTGTTGATCCGCGACTGGGCGTCGAGCTTGTAATTGCGGTCGAGGCCGAAGTGGACGTTCGTGTCGAACATGTGCCCGCCGACCAGCAGGGGTGCGGCGAACAGCGCCCGCATCCCCTCGAGGTGCTCCACTTGTTGGTCGGTCCCACGAGCTGGCTCGATCCATGCGAAGAAGCCAGCCTCGCCATGATAGATCGTGCGCGCTCCGCAGCCGACCGCGAAGCGGCGCGCGATCTGTCGGGCGCATTCGCCATGCAGGTCACCGGGGATGCTGGCGAGAAATTCCTCGTAACGCGCGATCACGCCGACCACGACGTCGCATTCGGCAATGCCGGGCTCTTGGGCGAAAGCGACAAAGTTGGGCAAACCAGACTGGCTCGTTTCGCGCATCTTGCGCCGCCACTTGCTCCACAGGCGCATGGCAAAATAGACCACGGCGGCCACGAAAGCTTCGCGGACGTGGGTCAAGATGCCGAAGGCCTGGATCACGGTCGGCATGCCCAGCACAACCAGGCCGATGACCGGATAGGTTGCCATCCGCCAGCGGCCATGCAGCAGCCGACGTGCGCCCCACACCATCGCCAGAAACAGGATCAGCAGCGGGTACCCGGTGAACATCGGCGCAATCGTCCGATGCAGGCGCGTGGCCGCCGCAATATCCACATAAACCGGATCAAATTTGCCGACCCAGCCGAAATAACTGATCATCTGATCCGAAGCGCCGCGCAGTCGGCTGACGATCACGGTCTTGCCGGACAGATCGATTTGTCCGCTCTGCGCGGCGAGCAGCTTGTAAGGATCGAGCGTCCTCACGCTGCGCGGACTGATACGAAAGTCGGGGGCGAATTCCTGGTCAGGCGTTCCGCTCACCCCCGCCAGATCGGCGCTGAGGGCAGGAAGAAGCTTGCCATCTGAGCGGAAAGCGTATGACGAGGACTGCGCATAGAGCCAGAGATTGGTCTGCCACGCCGAACCCACCATTCGCACCCGGGGGTCCTGATAGCGGTAGGCTGAGTGCAACGAGGCTCCGGTCAGCTGGGAATATGTACCCCGCAGGATCAACGTGACCTTGTCTCCGAGTGAGCGCAACTGCGCTTTTAGCGCAGGGTCGACCGGTTCTTCGGACCTGGGATCGAAGTAGATGGCTCGCGGGTTGGCGTCGGCCACCGCCCGCAGGAGTTTGGCATCGTCACTCTGCGACCAAGGTTGCCCACCAACCTGTGCCGATGGTTCGACCGGCACGAGAATGATCGACCGGTTGGCATCCTGGTACCCGAACCGGAAGCGGACATTCCAGTAGAGCTGGTCGATGAAATCGCCAACGAGCATCGCCCCGAGAAACCAGGCCAAAATCGCGATGATCGCCCAAGGTTGCTTCAGATACGCCCGCATCGTTCGCCTAACCGGCACTTCGCCGAAGCCCCGGCATAGGCACAATGGTTTAAAAAGCCCTTACCTTCGGTCCCGATCCGGGATTCGCTCACGCAATTGCGCGGGTTCAACCGATTGAGAGCTGCGCGAGCGAGCGATCGAGCATCAGCAGTTGCCACAGGAGGCGGGAATGGTCGCTGCGGCCCGAGATGTGGGCATCGGCCAAGGCGGCGATCCGCTTGGGGTCGAGCCAGCCGGTGCGGGCGAGCGTGGTGCTGGTGGAAATTCCGCGCACGGCGCCGGCCAGGGGGCCGCGAAACCAGTCGGTGATGGGGAGGACGAAGCCCTGCTTGGGGCGAAACAGGATGTCCTCGGGCAGGTAGCGGCGCATGGCCTGTTTCATCAGCCACTTTCCCTGCCCGCCGCGAACCCGCAGCCCTTCCGGCAGGCCGGCGGCGAACTCCACCAGGCGATGGTCGAGTAGCGGCTCGCGCGCCTCGAGGCTCACCGCCATCGAGGTGCGGTCGACCTTGGTGAGGATGTCGCCGGGTAGCCAGAAGGTGAGGTCGGCATATTGCGCCCGGTCCAGCGCCGAGCGGGCGGGCGCACGTTGCATCAGGTCCAGCAGCGGCGCCTCGGCCCGGTAATCCTCGCGCAGGCGCTGGAAATCCGGGGAATAGAGGCTGTCGCGCTGGTCGGGCGTGGTCACCGCGAGAGCGCGGGCATAGGCCACGTCGGCCGGCTCCGAGAGGGCGAGCAGCGTCGTCTTGGCCCGCAGCGGCCGCGGCGCCCAGTCGGCCTTGGGGTAGAGCGCGCCGAGCGTGCCGAACAGGGGGCCGCGCAGAGCTCCGGGCAGGATCCGGCGCAGGCGATCCTCGTGGGCGTGGAAGCGCTGGCGGCGATAGCCGGCGAAGGCCTCGTCGGCCCCGTCGCCGGACAGGGCGACCGTCACCGTCTCGCGGGCGAGTTGGCAGACGCGCCAGGTCGGCAGGGCCGAGGCATCGGCGAAGGGCTCGTCGAACATGGCGGCGAGCGCATCGATCGCGCCGAAATCGTCGGGCGAGACAGTGCGGGCGTGGTGATCGGTGCCGTAGCGGGCGGCGACCTGGCGGGCATAGCCGGTCTCGTCGAGCGCGGCGACGTCGAAGCCGATCGAGCAGGTCTTGACCGGCGCAGTGCTCGCCTCGGCCATCAGCGCGACCACGCTGGAGCTGTCCACCCCGCCCGAAAGGAAGGCCCCCAGCGGCACGTCGGCCACCATTCGCGAGCGCACCGCCTCGCGCAGATGGTGGACCAGTTCAAACTCGAGATCGGCCGCTTTCCCGCGGCGGCGCTCGGCGAAGCTCGGCTCCCACCAGCGCACGGGCTCGGGCAGGCCGGCGCCGTGCTTCAGCAGCAGGAAGTGCCCCGCCGGCAGCTTGTGGACGCCCTTGAGGATGGAGCGGTGGTCGGGCACGTAGCCCCAGGCGAGATAGTCCTCCACGGCCAGCGGATCGATCTCGCGCCGCAGCAGGGGATGGGCGATGAGGCCCTTGAGTTCCGAGGCGAAGGCCAGGCTGCCGTCGCTCAGCGGAGCGTAGAACAGCGGCTTCACCCCCAGCCGGTCGCGGGCGAGGAAGAGGCTGCGCTGGCCGAGGTCGTAGAGCGCGAAGGCGAACATGCCGTTGAGCCGCGCGAGGCAATCGGGCCCCCATTGCTGCCAGGCGGCGAGGATCACCTCGGTATCGCCATCGGTGCGGAACTGCGCGCCCAGCCCTGCCAGCTCTGCCCGCAGCTCGCGATAATTGTAGATCTCGCCGTTGAAGACGATCACCGCCCGCCCGTCGGCCGCCAGCATCGGCTGGGGCGAGCCGGCGAGGTCGATGATGGACAGGCGGCGATGGCCAAGGCCTACACCTGGCGCGGTCCAGACCCCCGCCCCGTCCGGCCCACGGTGTACCATGGCGTCGCACATCCGCTCGGCCCGCGCGGGATCGACCGGCTTGGGCGTGGTCAGGTGGTAAAGGCCGGCGATGCCGCACATGGGGTGGCTGCCTAGCGCCCCGCGCCCATGCGGTCCATCCACGGCCCGAGCGGCCCGGCGGCGCGGCGGAACGCTTCGAGGGCCGCGGCCTGCTCGGCGTCGGAGCCGGTTTCGGTGGAAAGGATCAGCAGCATGGTCGGCTCGGCGCGCAGCACCAGCCGGTCGGCGATGTTGGCGAGCTTGAGCCGCGCATTGCTGCCGGTGAGCAGGGCGCCCGTGCGGTAGTAAGTCTCCGCCAGGCGCGGGACGGCGCCCTTGCCGAGCAGGCGATCGGCCTTGCCGTCGGCCAGCGCCGGGCCATTGGTGCGCCAGTTCCAGCCGCTGTCGGGCGTGAGCGCGCCCTCGCCGAAGCCGCCGGCCTCGCGGCCTTCGGACTGGCCGGAATAGAGCGCGAAGAACACGTCGACCGTGTGGCCGCGCCCGTCGGCATAGCGGCCGAGCAGGCGGTGGGCGGCTCCGCTCGCGCGCGGTTCCCACCACAGCGCCGGGGCATAGTCGACCCGGTGCCAGCCGGGGACCTCGGGCAAGTGGATCTGGCGCGGCAGCGGCGCTTCGAGCCGGTCGGCCGCGGCGGACCAGGCCTGTCCGGCCAGCAGCACGGCGCCGAGCAGGGCCAGGAGCACGGGGCGGCGCAGGTCCAGCGCGGCGATACTGGTGAGCAGCGGATTGGCCTCGATCGCGGGGACGTCGACCAGCACAGCGTCCGCCGGCCGGTCGAAGAACCGCCACGACAGCGCCAGCACCGCGCCGATCACTAGGGCGAAGAAGATCCAGCCATAGACGATGTGATCGAACCCGCCGGCCCAGGCGACGCCCATCGACTGCGCCGCATAGATCGTCCCCCAGGCGCGCACGCCGTTGGCGACAATCGGCACGACTATCGCCAGCATCATGAACCCGGCGCGACGCCAGGGGCTGGCGAAGCACAGGTGGCTGACCAGCACGCCGAGCGCGATCATGGCGATCAGGAACTTGATGCCAGAACAGGCCTCGGCCACTTCGAACAGGCCCGCGGGGGTATCGATGAACACCCCGTCGATCGCCGCCGGGATGCCGGAGAGATGGACGAGGGCGATGGTCAGCTTGGCGGTGATCGTCTGCAAGGGGGCGATGAGCTCGTCGCCGAAGGGGACGAGGAACACCATGTAGCCCAGCGGAAAGGCCAAGGCCCAGCCCACCCGCGGGCCGAGCAGCGCCAGCACCAGCGCGCCGAGCATGGCCACCGCGGCGGCCTGCCGGGCGAGGTCGAACCCGGCGAAGGAGCCGAGCACCCACAGCAGCGTCGCCCCGCCGAACAGGACCAGCCCCGGCCACCAGCCGCTCGGGCTCAGCCGCGCGAGCTCGCCCCTGCGCTGCCAGACCAGCCAGCCGAGGATCGGCGGGACGAGAACGACGTGGTTGTAGGTCGAGGAGTTCCACCACTGCCCCGCCATGTCGCCCCAGTCCTGGGCGAAGACCAGCAGCAGGATGAGGGCGCAGGCGGCGAGCGTCGCCACCGGCTTGCGCCACTGGGCGGGGAGCGAGGCCAGCAGGGGGCGCGGGGGTGCGAGAGCCAGCTCAGGCGGCATCGCGCACCCTGCGATCGCGCGGAAAGCCGAGCAGTTCGGGGAGGTCGGCCAGCATGGCCGGCCAGTCATGCGCTGCCATGACTTGCGCTCGGGCCGCCTGCCCCATGGTGGTCGCGCCGCCGGGATCGCGGGCCAAGGCGATCACCGCCTCGGCCAGTTCGGCGTCGCTCCGACCAACCGCAATGGTCTCACCGGGCGAAGCGGCAATGCCCGTCGCCGCCTCGGCGCTCGCGACGACCGGCAGGGCCATGGCCATGGCCTCGAGCACCTTGTTCTGCACCCCGCGCGCGAGGTCGAGCGGGACCAGCGCGGCGTCGGCTGCCTTGAGAAAGGGGCGCACATCGTCGACCCGGCCCCAGACCCGGCAGCCGTTCACCCCGTCCAGCGCGAGGACCTCAGCCGTTGGCTTGCGGCCGACGACATGGAAGCTCGCCTCCGGGCAGGCGGCGCGCACCAGCGGCATGATCCGGGTGGCGGCGCGGACCACGGCGGCGACGTTGGGCGGATAGTCCATCTGCCCGGTGAAGATCAGCTTCGGCCCCGGCAGGGCGGCAAGGCGCGGCTCGGGGGCGACCGCATTGGGGGCATAGAATTCCGCATCGATCCCATTGCCCAGCGCACGGACGTTGCAGTGCTCTTGCAGTGCCGTTGCAAGCCGGCTGCGGAAGAGCTCCGCCTCGGGCTCGCTCACCAGCAGGCTGGCCGTGGCGCGGGCGGCGAGGCGGCGTTCCTCGGCGCGGAGCAGGCGCTCCTCCCGGGCATGGACCCAGCGCATCGGCCCCCGCGCTCCCGCGGCATAGGCAGCGAACTTGGCGGAATCGACGTCGACGAAGTCAATCACCAGGGGGCCGGGCCAGCTGGCGGGGACATATTGCCCCATCTGCCCGGAGAAGACGAAAACGGCGGAAATCGGGCGCTCCGCCAGCACCTGGGCGACATAGTCCCGCAAGCGCTGGTCGGCGAAGGCGGCAAGGCTGACCGGCTTGCCATTCACCAAGGCTTCGAGCCCGGCCAACGGCAGCTGCTTCTCTCGCCGGACGAGGCAATGCGATGCGGCCAGCGCCGCAAGCTCACCCACATTTGCCGCATCGGCGTCATCATCGGCAAAGCAGGCGACATGAACCGGCGCGAGCTTGGCCAATGCCTTCAGCAGGTGATGCGAGCGGATCTTGTCGCCCCGGTCGGGCGGGAACGGGAGCCGGTGCGCGATGAACAGGATTTCGCCCATGGTCTCAGCCCAATCCCCGCGCGATCAGCGGCCCGAGGCGGTTGGCGACGGCCAGCGGCAGGCGCTGCCAGGCGGCGATCAGGGCGCGGTGCTTGGCGCTGGTCGGATCGGCGTCGCGGGGCTCCACGCCGGGGGCCGTCCACACGGCATAGGTCAGCGGCTCGGGGGTGAAGCCCCAGTTGCGCTTGAAGTGATAGGGGCCGCTGCCGGTCTTCGAGCGGCCGAAGTCGAACCTTGTGCAGCCGCGCCGGCGGGCGTGGCGCATCAGTTCGTAATACATGCGGTCGTTGGCGCGCAGGGCCCGGGCGGCGAAGGTGCCGCCGCCCCAGTAGGGCATGACCGCGCCACGGTGGTAGAGCGAGAGCACGCTGGCGACGGGTGCCTCCCCATCCCACACCGTCAGGATATCCGCCGCCTCGCCGAACCGGTCGAGCACGGCATCGAACAGCGCGCGCGGGAAGACCGGGGTGCCGAGATTGCGGACGCTGGCGGCATAGACGGCGTGATGCGCGGCGCCGTCGCGCGGGGCGGTGCCCACGGTCACCGCCAGATCCCGCTCCAACCCCTTGCGCACTTCCGCGCGCTGCTTTCGCGGGATGGCGAGCAGTTGCGCCTCGTCGTCGTCAGCCAAAGGCGCGACAAAGCCGCAATGGGCTTCAGACTTGAGACGCCAGCCCTGCCCTTCCTCCGGCATGACCCCGCCCCGGAGCTCGATCGCCGGGCACGAGTGGCGCTGCGCCAGTTCAGCGGCGGCGGAAAACAGCGGTGCGGGATCGGCGCCTTCGGCGAGCAGGAGCCCGCCGCCCACGGCAAAGCCGCTTGATGCCAGAACCCGTCCGAACACGGGCGAATGGACCTCGCTCAAGGGCAGGTAGCCAGTCACCTGCCCCCGTGCCTCGCTCACCAGCGCCAGCGCTGGGTTGCCCGTCCCTGCCGCCACCGCCGCGAGCCAGTCCGCGCCATGAAAAGGCGTGGCCTGCGGATGATCGGCGAGGAACGCGGCGATGCGCGGCTCGGCCGGATCGGCGAGCCGGACGGTGGCAACCGGCAGGGCGAAGGGCGCATTCATGCGGCGAGCGCCAGCGGCATAGGCGGCGAAAGCGCCGCGACCACCTCGTCCACCCGCCCCCAGGCGAAATCCCTCACCAGCCGGGCGAGCTTGCCTTCCATCCGATCCAGCGCCGTATAGTGCCGCAGGCGCGAGCGCAGCGGGGCATGGGCGACGCGCGGCTGGCCGGGGTCGATCTCCCACGGGTGGAAGTAGAACACGGCGGGCTGGCCCAGCGCGTTGACCTGCCGGATCGCCCAGCCGGTGAACCCATAGGGCAGGACCCGGAAGAACCCGCCCCCGCCCGCCGCCACGCGCCGGCCGCGCAGTTCGGCGGTGGTCACCGGAAGTTCGACCAGCGGGCTGTCCGCCAGCGGGCGGAAGGCGAAGCGCGGCGCCTCGCGCCAGCCGTAGTGGTCATGGACCAGCGGGGCGACGCTGGAGCTGTAGGCATAGCCCTGCTCGGCCAGAACCTCGAAAGCCCAGAGCGTGCGCGCGTCGATGGAGAAGCTCGGCGCGCGGTAGCCGCGGATCGGCACGCCGGCGGCATCCTCCAGCGCCCGGCGGGAGCGGGCGAGGTCCTGCGCAAAGGCGGCGGCCCCCATCGTGAACACCCGGGCGTGGTCCCAGCCGTGGCTGGCCACCTCGTGGCCTGCCTCATGGATCCGCCGCACCAGTGCGGGATGGCGCTCGGCCACCCAGCCCAGCGTGAAGAAGGTGGCCGACACCCCGGCTGCGGCGAAGAGGTCGAGGATCCGGGCGCAGTTGTCCTCGACCCGGCTGGCCAGGTTGTCCCATTCGCCACGGGCGATCACCCGCTCGAAGGCGCCGACCTGGAACCATTCCTCGACATCGACCGACAGGGCATTGACCACAGCCACGCTCGGGCACTCCCCTCGGTGGATCAGGCGGCGGCCTTCTGGTCGCTCTCCAGCCACTCGATCAGCAGCGACAGCGTGTGCTTGACGCTGGCCTCCTGCTCGACCAGCCGCTGCTCGAAGCGGTCGAGCCGCTCGGCCATGCCCGCCATGCGCTGCGAGAGCGCCGCGACATCGGACTTGAGGCCCGGATCCACGGCACCACCGCCGACCGGCGCAGGCTGGGTCTCCAGCGTGTTAGCCAATTCGATCACCGCCTGCTGCAGCTCGGCGATCAGCGCATCGCGCTCATCGAAGGCTTCCTTCATCTCGGCGAAGGGCACGGCATCGATCTGGGCGAGCAGTTCGGCCGGAGCCTGGGTCAGGACCGGAGCGGCCACCTCGGCCACCGGAGCCGCCGGAGCCAGCGCTGTGTCGGTCGCCACTTCCTCCATCACCCGCTCGAACAGGGGCATGTCGAAGTGGTCGGTCTCTTCCACCGAGCCCATCAGGAACAGGCGGTTGGCGATCTGGTTAAGGCGCCTCGGCACGCCGCCGGTTGCCTCGTATAGCGCCGGATAGAGCGCGGACTCGATCGACGGCCGACCGCCCCAGCCGACCAGCTTGAGCCGGTGCTCAATATAGGGCTGGACCTCGTCGGCATCCATCGCATCGAGGTGATGGGTGGCGATCACGCGCTGGCGCAGTTGTTCGAGCCGCGGGCTGTTCTGCAGGGTGTCGCGGAACTCCGGCTGGCCGAGCAACAGGGTCTGCAGCAGCGGCTGCGAGCCGAGCTGGAAGTTGGAGAGCATGCGCAGCTCTTCGAGCGCCTCGATCGAGAGGTTCTGCGCCTCGTCGACCACCAGCAGGCAGCGCCGCCCGCCGCGCGCCTCGGCGTGGAGCAGGCCTTCGATCCCGGCGAGCGCGGTCGCCTTGTCGTTGCTCTCAAGATAGAGGCCGAAGGACTGGGCGACGACGTGGATGATCTCGTCGCCGTTGAGCGCGCTGGTCACCACCTGGGCGGCGGTCAGCCGCTCGGGATCTATCGTCGCCATCAGGTGCGCGGCGAGGGTCGACTTGCCCGAGCCGATCTCGCCGGTGATGACGATGAAGCCCTCGCCCTGGGCCAGGCCATAGCCGAGATAGGACAGCGCCTTGCGGTGCGTCAGGCTCTCGAAATAGAAGGCCGCGTCCGGGGTGAGCTGGAACGGCCTTCCGGTAAAGCCATAGAATTGTTCGTACATCGTTCTGTCCCCCGTTGGCTCAGAAGAAGGTGTAGCGCATGCCGAGCATGGCCGAGGCGTCCCACGTGTCGACCGCCTGGCTGCGCTGGATGCCCTGGATCGAAAGGGCGGCACTTCCCGAAAGATGGTTGCCGAAAGAGCGGCTGTAGCTGGCGTTGGCGCCAAGCGCCGTGCCGTCGTTGCCGTCGAGCCGGCTGTTGAACCAGTCGACATAGGCGAAGGTGGCAAAGCTCGAATTGCGGTCGATCTCGCCGTTCAGCCAGGCCGAGGCCCAGGTGTTGGTGTCGGTCACGCCATTGGCGGCGGCGAGCACGGTGCCCGGCGCGGCGATGAACTTGCGCCGGTCGTGCCCGGCGGCCACGCCGAAGCCGAGGCGGCCGGCCTGCACCGAATAGCTCGCCTGGATCCCGCGCGAGCGGAAGGTGGCCGAGCGCACCCCGCCGAGCGCGCCGGTGAGGCAGGTGCTGCCGACCGTCGCATTGGTGCCGAGCGAGGAGACGCAGCCGTTGATGTCGCCGGTCACCGCGTTGCGGCTGACCTCGAAGTCGGTCGGCAGGTCGGCCAGCGCGCGGTTGATCGTCCCGCCGAAGCCGGCGATCGAATCGTAGACCGAGACGTTGAGCTGCGAGCGGCGCGAGGCGCGCCAGCCGAACGAGCCGTAATAGGTGGTCGAGCCGTAGCGGCGGCCGACATGGGCCTCGAAGGCCGTGCGCCGGCTGGGCCGCCAGGTCACGCCCGCGTCCCAGGTGAAGCCGCTGGTGTCATAGGCGATCTTGCGGCCCGAGCTCCTGTCGGTGATCAGGCGCCCGTCGCTGCCCAGCACCGGCGCGCCGGTGAGCGGATCGCGCACCGCATCGCGGCTGGTCACCCGCACCTTTTCGTAGCCAACCCCGCCGACCAGCGAGACGCTGTCGGAGACCGGCACGGCCACATCGGCGCGGACATTGGCGTCGCGCACGCGCTGGTCGAGGTTGGAGATATCCTCCTGGTACCAGCCGCCGCCCACGCCGATGCCGATCGGCAGGGGCTCGCCCGGGGCGACGCCCGCGTGGACCGAGGCCATCTGGGTCACCGAATGGTCGAACACGTCGACATTGCGGGCGAGCGGCGTGCCCGCCACCGTGCGGCCCGAGCCGACCTCGGTATAGCCGATGCGGTAGGCCCCGTTGATCGCGACGTCGCCGGCGTGGGTGTTCACGCTCGGCCCGGCATAGGCCGACCACAGCCGCGTGCCGGTGTTGGGATCGACGCTGCCCGGCAGGGCCGCGCCGCCGTCGGTGGTGGTGCGGGTCGCCAGCGCGCCGGCCTCGAACGAGACCGTCCGCGGGATCACGCCGACCGAGGCGCGGGCGAGGCCCGAGATGGTGTCGCCGTTGTCGGCCTTGCCGTAGCCGAAGCGGCGTTCGTAGCGGACCGAGAAGCTCGCCTGAGTGTTGCGGCCGTCGAGCCCGCCGTCGACCCCGGCGGCCAGGGTGGACCAGGTCAGCACGTCATGGGTCGGCGCCATCTGGGCGCTGATCACCTGCGCGGCTTCGATATAGGGCGAGATGTGCGCGCGGCCGTGGCGGCCGCGGTGCCCGCCCGAGGGCGCGGCTGCGGGCGTGTCGCCCTCGGCATCGCTGGCGGAAGCACCCTCGTCCGGCCCGGCCGAGGCCTTGCCATAGGATATCGATTGCGCTCCCGCGCCTGCCGGAAGGGCAGTCCCGGCGAGCAGCAGCGCGGCCAGCACTGGGTTGATATGGCTACGGTTCATGGCCCCCGTCCTATCCCGTATATCCGTAGTACGACCCGAACCGCCTCCCAGACGGCGAGAACTGCACTGCGTTGAGCAGCAGCTGGATGTTCGGGCAGCCGCCGAGGAGCGCGATGGCGTCCTCCAGCGCGCTCTGCCCGGTGCGATCGGCGCGGGCGACGACCAGCGCCTGGCCCACGTATTTGGCCAGCTCCGCGGCCGGCGAGGCGGCGAGAGCAGGCGGGCTGTCGAAGATGACCATCCGGTGCGGCGCGCCCTCGGTCAGGCGATCGAGCACGGCGCGGGTGCGCGAGGAGGCGAGGTATTCGGTGTCCGAGGTCGTCGCATTGCCGGCCGGCAGGACCCACAGGCCCGGGATGTCGGTGCCCAGCACGCAGTCGGCCACGTCGACCGCCGGATCGGCCAACGCGTCCATCAGCCCCGGCCCGCCCGGCAGGCCGAGCGTCGAGAGGATCGAGGGCTTGGCGAAATCGGCATCGACCAGCACGACCTCGCTCTCCTTCTCGGCGGCGATGGCGAGGGCCAGGTTGGTCGAGGTCCAGGTCTTGCCCTCGCCCGGCAGCGGCGAGCAGACCAGCACGCGCTGGGCCGCAGCCCCAAGGCTCGCGCGCAGCTGCCCCGCCTGGAGCAGGAGCTGGCGCTTGACGATGCGGAACTCCTCGAGCAGCGCGGTCACGCTGCCTTCGGGCACGATCATCCCCGCCTCGCGCAGGTGCGCGCGGTCGACCGGATGGCGCTCATCGGAAAAGCGCACCGGACGGGCGGCGATCACCGGCTGGGCGGGCGCGAGCGGAACTGGCGCGGGCGCGGTCTCGACGGGTGCGGGCGCAGGAGCCGCCGCCGGTTCGATCGTCACCTCGCGCATGACCACCCGGCGCTGCGGCTTGGGCGGCAGGGGCGCGGCAATGCCGCCGATGCGCGCGAGGTCGAAGCCCTTGATCGCGCGCTCGACCGACGAGGCCGCCTTCTTGTCTGGCGTTCCCGGGAGGGGGATCTTGCTGTGCTCGGTCATCCCAGCCCCCTCACGCGACCATCTGCCGCTGGACGAATTCGCTCACCAGCAGGAGCACGAAGACCGCGCCCAGGGCAGCACTGCAGCCCATGAAATACTTGAGCCGTTTGGCTTCCAGTGTGCGGCTCGCTTCCGTCTTCACCAGCGAGATCGCGCCGAGCACCGGCAGGCCCAGCGCCTGTTCGAGCCGCTGGCTGGTCTGGAAGGTCTTGCGCAGCTGGCCGAGGCCGAAGGCCGCGGCGATCCCGCCGCCGATGCCGACGACCAGCACGGCGAAGAGCAGCAGCGGGCGGTTGGGCGCGGAAGGCGCGCGCGGGGTGGTCGGCGGGTCGATCACCTGGAACTTCACCGCCGAGCGCTCGGTCTCGACCTGGCCGCGCAGGCGCAGGGCCTCGCGGTCCTGGAGCAGCTTGTCGTACTGCTGCTTGAGCACGTCGTAGTCGCGGCTGATCCGCTGGGCCTCGGCGGCGACGGCCGGGTTCTCGGTCTGCTGCGCGCCGATCCGGGCAAGGTCGGCCTGGGCCGCGGCGCGGCGGGCCTGGAGGGCCTGGAGGCTCGCCTGCTTCTCGGCGCGGATGGATTGCAGCGAGGCATAGGCCGGGTTGGGCACGCCCCCGCCCGGCCCCTCGGCCGCCGCCGCCGCGCGTAGCTGGGCGACCTGGTTCTTGAGCGCGATCACGTCGGGGTGGCTGTCGGTGAGGCCCCGGGCGCGCATGGCGGAAAGCTCGGCGCTGGCCTGGGCGAGCGCGCCCTTGGCCCCGCCCGCCGCCGCGCCCGGCATCGAGGCCGGCGTTCCGGCGAGCTGGCCGCTGATCGCCGCGAGCGAGCTCTGCGCCGCGGCAATGTCGGCATCGACGTCGCGCAGTTGCGAGCGCGCCGCTTCCATCCGCTGGAGGATCCCCGCCCCGCCTTCCGACAGCTCGGGGTACTTGGCCTCGAAGGCGAGCCGGCGCTGTTCGGCCTCTTCCAGCTGCTTCTGCCGGGCAGTGAGCTGCTGGTTCATGAACTCGAGCGTATCGGTCATCTCGCCGCGGCCGCCGGCGAGGTTCTCCTCGTGGAAGATGTCGATCATCTTCTGGACGATGTCGTGGCTGAGCCGCGCGCTCTCGGCGTCGGACAGGCTGCCGTCGGTGGAGAGCGCGGTGATCTCGAACAGGTTGTCCTGCTGGCTGACGACCTTCACCGCCTTGCCCAGCGCGAGGACCATGGCTTCCATCTGCTTGGGCGTGGTGATCCCGTCGCCGAGCGAAGTGCCGCGGATCACCTTCTCGAGGTTCACCGCGCTGGTCAGGGTCTGGCGCACGCGGTCGATATCGCGGCGGCGGTCGCCCACGCCGATGCCGATCTGCTCGGCCAGCGGGTCGTCGAGCTGGACGAAGATCCGCGCCTTGCTCTCGTAGGAATTGGGAATCGCGGCCACGGCCAGCCAGCCCACCAGGCAGATCGCCCAGGCCGCGGCCAGGGCCACCCACTTGCGGGACCACACCGTGTAGAGGGCGGCGCGCGCTTCTTCGAGGATGCCGTTCATGCTGGGCGCGGCGTCCTCAGAAGGTGCTCTCGGGGATGATGATCACGTCCCCGGGCATCAGCATGACGTTGGCCTTGCTCTCGCCCTTGCGCAGCAGGTCGCCCAGGCGCAGCGCGAACTCGGCCTGCTTGCCGCTCTCCTTGTCGAAGCGGATCAGCTTGGCCTTGTTGCCCGCGGCATATTCCGACAGCCCGCCCACGGCGATCATCGCGTCGAGCACGGTCATGTTGGCGCGGTAGGGGATCGAGGCCGGCTTGGTCGTCGCGCCGACGACCCGGACCTGCTGGCTGAAGGTCCCGGCAAACTTGTTGACGATGACCGAAACCAGCGGCTCCTGGATGTACTGCGAAAGCTGGAGCTTGATGTCCTCGGCCAGCATCGAGGGGGTCTTGCCCACGGCCGGCATGTCGGTGATCAGCGGCGTGGTGATGCGCCCGTCGGGCCGCACCTGGACCGAGGCGCCCAGCTCCGGATTGCGCCAGACGAAGATCGTCAGCTCGTCGAGCGGGCCGATCACATAGTCCTCGCCCGGCCCTTCCTGCATGGCCACGAAGGAAGCCGGCGGCAGCTGCGGCCCGCTGGCCGAACCGGCGCAGCCCCCCAGCGCAAGGGTGCCCACGGCACAGCCGGCCAGCAGCCTGGAAACGCGGGTCAGGGGCATCAGGAACAATCCTCAGCTGCGGCCCGCCCCCGCCGCGGGGCAGCCCCACGACGCCAGACGCGCCAAATCTCCCCTCCGCTATGGTGGAAAAGGGTGAATAAGCGGTTAGTGATCAAGGATTGCAGGCGGCGGATTTGGCCGGGGTCCCGGTTGGGGACAGTGTTCCGGGCGCCGGTTAATGCGGCCGGCGGGAAGGGCAAAAGGGGTTCACGCAGAGGGCGCAGAGAAGAAAGGGGAGACTCAGAGAAGCGCCATCGCGCCGCAGGCACTCAAACTCAAACGGTGCAAATGGGAGAGCGGCTTCGCCGCAAGCGCAGCATCTCTGCGTCTCTCTGCTTCCTCTGCGGCCTCTGCGTGAACCCCTAAAGAGGCTTCAAACCAGCACTTCCCGAGCCGGCCCCTGCCCCAGGAACTCCATCGGACTGGCCGTCGCCCCATAGGCCCCGGCGCAGAACACGGCGACGATGTCCCCCGGCTCCGCCCGCGGAAAACCGCCCTTGTCGGCCAGGCGATCGAGCGGGGTGCACAGGCACCCCACAACGCTCGCCTCCTCCTCCACCGACGCGGTGAAGCGGGTGGCAATGGCGACCGGGTAGTTGCGTTTCACCACAGTGCCGAAATTGCCCGAAGCCGCCAGCTGGTGGTGCATGCCCCCGTCGCAGACGAGGAAGACCTCGCCATGGCTGACCTTCCGGTCGATCACCGTGGTCAGGTAAACCCCCGCCTCGCCGACCAGCCACCGCCCGAGTTCCACGCAGAACTCGGTCTCCGCCAGCTCCGCCGGCAAATCGGCCATGCGCTCGCCCAGGGCCTTGCCCACGGCAGTGATATCAAGCTCGGTATCGCCCGAAAAATACGGAATTCCGAAGCCTCCCCCTAAATTCAGGTGCGGCAGCGGCAAGCCGGATTCGCCCGCCAGGCGGGCCGCCAGGGCCAGCGTTTGCGCCTGTGCGTCGATGATAGCATCGGCTGATATCGCCTGGCTCCCGGCGAAGATGTGGAAGCCGCGCCAATTCGCTCCGGCCTCCACCACCCGCCGCGCCAGCGCCGGCACCCGCTCGGCATCGAGGCCAAACGGCTTGGCCCCGCCGCCCATCTTCATGCCCGAGCCCTTGAGGTCGAAATCGGGGTTCACCCGTATCGCCAGCCGCGGGGTCACCCCGGACGCCTCGGCCAGGCGCAGCGCGCGCTCGGCCTCGCCCTCGCTCTCGAGGTTGATCGTCACCCCGGCGGCGAGCGCCAGGGCAAGCTCGGCATCGCGCTTGCCCGGCCCGGCGAAGCTGATCCGGCCGGGCGCAATCTGTACTTCAAGCAGTTTCTCAAGTTCGCCCCCGGAGGCGACATCGAAGCCGTCAACTAGTTCAGACATTACTTGAAGTATGTCCGTGAACGGGTTAGCCTTGATCGCGTAATGAATGCGCACCTGCTCCGGCAGCGCCGCCCTCAGACTGGCGACCCGATCCACCAGCATCTGGCGCGAATAGACGAACAGCGGGGTGCCGCCGACCCGCTCGACCAGCCCCCGCACATCCTCTAATCCAATGGCAAGAATACCATACTTGTCACTGAATCCATTGGGAATTGGTCCAAGCGGCTTCATTGCGCCAACTCCGCTGCCAGGCCGGTCCGGTCCAGCTTCCCATTCGGCCCGACCGGCATGGCCTCGCGCCAGTGAATGACCTTGGGCTGCATGAAATTCGGCAGTTCTTTCATGAGCTTGTGAGGCAATTCTTCCTCTGAACCTGAACTTCCTGGCATGGCCCGAACCACGAGGTGGACCGCCTGCCCCAGCCGCTCGTCCGGCACCCCCAGCGCCACTGCCTCGGCCACCAGCCCGGTGCCGAGCGCGGCTTCCTCGATCTCCTGCGGACTGATCCGGTTGCCCGCCGACTTGATCATCGCATCGCGCCGCCCGGCGAAATAGAGCAGCCCGTCCGCCGCGCGCCGCACCCGGTCCCCCGACCATACGGCCATGCCGCCATAGGCCGACATCGCCGGAGCCGGTCGGAAGCGTTCCGCCGTTCGCTCCGGGTCCTGCCAGTAGCCCTGCGCCACCAATGGGCCGCAATGGACCAGCTCACCCTCCTCGTCATCCGCCGCCAGCCGGGTCTCGTCGGCCATGACCAGCACTTCGGCATGGGGAATGGCCTGGCCCATCGAGGTCGGATGGCTGTCGATCAGGGCAGGATCGAGGTAAGTCGAGCGGAACGCCTCTGTGAGGCCGTACATGGCAAAAATCCGCGCCTGCGGGAAGATCTGGCGCAGGCGGCGGACCAGCCCCTCGGTCAGCGCCCCGCCGCTGTTGGTCAGCCGCTTGAGCTTCGCCGCGGTCTCCGCCGACCAGTCCAGTTCGGCCAGCTGCACCCACAGCGGCGGCACGGCGGCGAGCGTCGTGATATCATACTTCGATATCGCCTTCACCACATCGCGCGGGGTGAGGTAGTCCAGCGGGGCCACCGCGCACCCGGCAAACCAGGTCGAAAACAGCTGGTTCTGCCCGTAATCGAACGACAGCGGCAGGACCGCAAGCGTCCGATCCCCGCGGGAAAGCTGGAGATATTGCGCCACGCTCTCGGCCCCCAGCCACATGTTGGCATGGCTGAGCATGACGCCCTTGGGCCGCCCGGTCGAGCCGCTGGTGTAGAGGATCGCCGCCAGGACCTGCGGATCGGCCGAACTCGGCGGCAGCGGCCGGTCCAGTTCCGCCGCCGCGGCCACTGCCGCCTCCTCGGCAACCACCTGACATCCCCCACTGATATCATCCGCCTCCAGCGTCGCCAGCCGCGCCGGGGAACCGATCAGCAGCGCAGCCCCACTATCGGCCAGGATATGCGCCACCTGCGCCCGCTTGAGCAGCGGATTGACCGGCACATGGACCAGCCCCGCCCTCGCCGCGGCCAGCGGCATCAGGCAGGTCAGCTCGCCCTTGGCGGCCCATGAGGCCACGCGCCCGCCCACCGGGGCCTGTGCCGCGAGCCATCCCGCAAGCCGGGCGATACGCGATCTTAAGTCCTCATATGTCAGGACGCGGTCACGCAGCAGGAGCGCGGGATCCTCGTCCCGTCCGGCGAGCGCGAGATGGTCGAGCGGCCGGATCGCAGGGCTGGATGGGTCAGGCACCGGGGTCTCTCGCGCTTCCTATCGCCGGGGTTACGTGATCGCCGTAGAATATCTTGCCGACTTGCGCAAAGCATCGCAGGACCCCGCCCTGGCGGCGGTGCTGGCAGCCGCGCACGCGCCGTTCGACCGGGCGGACTGGTGGGACTTGCTCGCCCGGCACTGCGATATCACCCCCTGCTATCTCCTCGCCCGCGGCTCGGCCGGCGTGGCCCTGCTGCCGCTGACCTCGCATGGCGGCGTGGCTCGCCCCCTCGCCAACTGGTACACCTTCCGGTGGCAGCCGCTGGTCAGCCGCGGCGCGGATCGCACCCTGCTCACGGCATCGTTCCGCGATCTCGCCCGCAAGCACTGGCGGATTGAGCTGAGCCAGGTTCCCGGTGAAGGCGATGTCGCGCAAGGTATGGTCGCCGCCCTGCGCGAGGCGGGCTGGTTCGCCACGATATCTCCGCACGATATCAATCACGTCCTGCCCGTCGCCGGCCGGGACTACGCGACCTACCTTGCGAGCCGCCCCGGCCCCCTGCGCTCCACCCTGAAGCGCAAGGGCCCGCGCACCGCCTGCGAAGTGCACACCGCCTTCTCGCCGCAAGCCTGGGCCGATTACGAGGCGATCTACGCGGCCAGCTGGAAGGGCGAGGAAGGCTCTCCGGCTTTCCTGCGCGCCTTTGCCGAAGTGGAAGGCGCGGCGGGGCGCCTGCGGCTCGGCGTGGGCCGGATCGACGGGGAGCCGGTCGCCGCGCAGCTCTGGACGGTCGAGGCGGGTACGGCCTTCATCCACAAGCTCGCCTATCGCGAGGAGGCGCGCAGCCATTCCCCCGGCACGGCGCTGACGGCGGCGCTGATGGCCCATGTCATCGACCGCGACCGCGTCGACCTGGTCGATTTCGGCACGGGCGACGATCCCTACAAGGGCGACTGGATGGAGCAGGCGCGCCCCCGTTACCGCATATCCGCGTTCTGGCCGTGCAGGCCCCGCGCCTGGCCCTATCTCGCACGCGCAGCATTGCACTGCCTTGCGGCGGCAGGGCGGCGCGGCTAGAGGCCCCGAAAATATCCGTTCTTGGGCAAGGCCAGATGATCACCGAGATTGACAGCACCCTGCGCCAGATCCTGGCCGACGTCCTCGGCCTCGCCCCGGATCGCGTGGCCGCCTTCGATGGCGATACCGGCCTGTTCGGTCATCTGCCCGAGCTCGATTCGATGTCGGTCGCCGGGCTCCTCACCGAGATGGAAGACCGGCTCGGGTTCATCATCGACGACGACGAAGTCGATGGCGAACTGCTGGAAACCTACGGTTCCCTCCTCGCCTTCGCCACGGCGAAGCAGGCCGGAGCCTGACCGACCGGTGATCACCGGCTGGCCCTGCCCCACCCCCAGCGGCGCCAGCAGCGAGGAATATGCCCTCGCCTTCGACGACAACCGCCCTCACCGACTGCTCATCGTCCCCGCCCTGTTCGACGAGGCCAATCGCCTGCGCCGGTTCACGGTCGAAACCATGCGCCGGCTGGATGGAGCGGGCATCGATTCGATCCTGCCGGACCTCCCGGGCACCAACGAGAGCCAAGCCCCCCTTTCCGCGCAGTCGCGGGCAACCTGGCGCGCGGCAATGGCGGCGTCGACCACCCACTTCCGCGCCACCCATGTCCTCGCCCTGCGCGGCGGAGCCTTGGTCGCGCCTGAGCTGCCGGGCTGGGCTCTAGCCCCGGTCAGCGGCGCCTCAGTACTGCGGCAAATGCTTCGCAGTCGCATCCTGACGGCTCGCGAAGCCGGCAAGGACGAGACGAGCGAAGCCCTGCTCGCCACCGGACGCGACCACGGCCTCGTCCTCGCCGGGCATGACCTCGGCCCCGCGATGATCCGCGAGCTCGAAGCAGCCGAACCGGCAGCGAATCTGTCTCCAATCAGCCAATCCGAACTGGGCGGCAGCGCGCTGTGGCTGAGGGCCGAGCCGGACGAGGATCCCGCCCAGTCCGCAGCGCTGGCGCAGGTCGTAGCAAAGGCGTTGCAGTCCTGATGCGTCGCCATTGCACTTTCGCCTGCGAAGGCGCCGAACTGGTCGGCACACTGGACGCGGCAGACGGGCAAACCGGCCTGCTAATCGTCTCTGGCGGCAACGAAATCCGCTCCGGCGCCTGGGGCGGGCAAGCCCTCCTCGCCGCCCGCATCGCCGCCGCGGGCTTTCCCGTCTTCCGCTACGACCGCCGCGGCATCGGCGACAGCACGGGCGAGAACCACGGCTACCGCTCAAGCGCGCCGGACATAGCCGCAGCCCTCGCCGCCTTCCGCCGCGAGGCCCCGCAGGTGAGCCGCGTGATCGCCTTCGGCAATTGCGACGCGGCTTCGTCGCTGATGCTTGGCCAAGGCTGCGGTGCCGATGGACTTGTCCTCGCAAACCCCTGGACCATCGAAGAAAATTCCGTCGCGGCCGAACCCGAGGCAGACAGCCTGCGCGCCCACTACCGCCAGCGCCTGCGCGATCCCAAGGCGCTGCTCCGGATGCTCAAGGGCGGCGTGAAGCTGGGTCCGCTGCTCCGCTCGCTGGCCGGAGCCGCGCGGCGCGCTGCGCCCAGCACCCTTGCCGCCGAACTCAAGGCAGGACTCGCCGGCTTCGGCGGCCCGGTCACCATCCTGCTCGCCGGCCGCGACCGAACGGCGCAGACCTTCCTCGTCCGCTGGGACAAGGCCGACCCCCGCCTGCGGCATTGCCCGCAAGCGAGCCATTCCTTCGTCGAACCGGAGGCCCGCGACTGGCTGGCCGAGCGCCTGCTCGAGGCGCTCAGCGCCTGATCAGGCGGTAACCTTCGCCTTGGCCGCAGCGAATTCCCGTTCCGCCACAAAGCGTTCTGCGTCGAGCGCGGCCATGCAGCCGGTCCCCGCGGCGGTAACGGCCTGGCGATAGGTGTGGTCCATCACGTCGCCGCAGGCGAAGACGCCGGGGATCGAGGTCTTGGGCGTGCCGGGCTCGACCACGATATAGCCGGCGGCGTCCAGTTCCAGCTTGCCCTTGAACAGCTCGGTCGCCGGGGCGTGGCCGATGGCGACAAAGGCCCCGTCGGCGGGGATGATCGAGGTCTCGCCGGTAAGGGTATCAAGCACTTCCACGCCGGTCAGCCCGCCCGGCAGATCACCGATGAAGCGCTTGACCGCCTTGTTCCAGGCGACCGATATCGCCTCATGGGCGAACAGCCGGTCCTGCAGGATCTTCTCGGCGCGGAAGGAGTCGCGGCGGTGGATCACGGTCACGTCGGGCGAATGGTTGGTGAGGTAGAGCGCCTCTTCCACCGCGGTGTTGCCGCCGCCGATCACGACGACCTTCTTGCCGCGGTAGAAGAACCCGTCGCAGGTGGCGCAGGCGGAAACGCCCTTGCCGCCGAGGTCCGCCTCGCCGGGAACGCCCAGCCAGCGCGCCTGGGCGCCGGTGGCGATGACCAGGGTCTCGCCCTCGTAGACATCGCCCGAATCGGCGATGGCGCGGAACGGCGGGCCGGACAGGTCCACCTCGACGATCGTATCCCAGATCATCCGCGTGCCGACGTGCTCGGCCTGGGCCTGCATCTCCTGCATCAGCCACGGCCCCTGGATGACATCGCGGAAGCCGGGATAGTTCTCCACATCGGTGGTGATCGTAAGCTGTCCGCCCGGCTGGAGGCCCTGGACCACGATCGGCTGGAGCCCGGCGCGCGCGCCATAGATCGCTGCGGTGAGGCCTGCGGGGCCGGAGCCGATGATCAGCATGCGGGTGGTGTGGGTCGCCATGGGGTCCTTCCGTCCAGTTGGCCGCGAGATAGCCATGGCCGGGGCCGATTGCCAGTGCCCTGCCGCGCATGATCCCCGATTTGATCCAGATCAATGTACCGCCAAGTTTCCTGTTGCAACTCATTCGCATTAGTGATTAGGCGCGGCCCAACAGGGAGGAACTTAAGGAATGAGGCGGTATCACGCGATTTTCGCGGCCACTTTGCTGGGCAGCGCAGCCCTGCCCCAATCAGCCCAGGCGGCGCCGGGACTGGCCGAGGAGGTCTATCCGGCGACCGTCGAACGCGGCGAGCCCGAGCTGGAGGCCCGCTATGGTCGGCTTGGTGGCGGAGCGGACGATGGCGAGGACGCGCTGAAGCTCGAGGCCGGCTATGGCGTGACCGACCACCTTCGGGTCAACGGCATGCTGGAGCTGGAGCGCGAAGCGGGCGGCTCGCGCCGAGCCGAAGCCGGGGCGATCGAGGCGATCTACGCGCTCGGCCAGGCCGGCGGGATCGATGCCGCGGTCTATGGCGAATACGAGATCGGGTTCCACGGCCCCGATGCGATCGAGACCAAGCTCCTGCTCCAGCGCCGCGCCGGTCCCTGGGACCTGCGCCTCAACCTGATCGCCGCGAAGCCGCTGGCGTCGGGGGCTCAGGTGGAACTCGGCTATGCCGCCGGGGTCTATCGAAAGGTCGGCGGCGAGGTTCAGCTGGGCGTGGAAGGCTATGGCGATGTCGGGACCTTCGATCATTTCGCACCGCGAGCCGAGCACTTCGTGGGACCGGTTGCCAGGTTCGAGATCAAGGGACTGGGGCCCGAGCTTGGCCTGCAGATTGGCTACCTCTTCGCGCTCGACAAGGCGCGCGATGACACGAAGGGCCAGCTCCAGTTGCGCCTCGAAGCGGAATTCTGATCGGCTTTCCAATGGTTGACGCGGGCCGCAGCGACGGGAAGAAGCGAACGATGCAGATTCCCGGCCCCACTTCGCACAGCTTCGTCTCCCAGCGCCAGCGCATGCGCTACGTCGACTGGGGCAATCCCGATGCCCCGCCGCTGATCCTCCAGCACGGCGGCCGCGACCATAGCCGCAGCTGGGACTGGACCGCCGAGCGGTTGCGCGAGGACTGGCACGTGATCTGCCCCGACCTGCGCGGCCACGGCGACAGCGACTGGTCGTCGGACGGCGACTACGCGATGAACAGCTTCGTCTATGACTTCACCCAGCTGGTCCACACGCTCGGGTATGAGCAGGTCACCTTGGTCGGTCATTCGCTTGGCGGCAACATCATTACCCGCTTCGCCGGGCTCTACCCCGAAAAGGTCGCCAAGCTGGTCAACATCGAAGGGCTCGGCTTCTCGAACCGGGGGGAGGACGAAAACGAGCGGCTGTCCTATGCGGACCGGACCCGCGAATGGATTGCCAATCGTCGACGGATCGCCGGGATGGTGCCCAAGCGCTACCCTTCGCTCGAAGCGGCCTATGCGCGGATGAAGGAGGCCAACCCGTTCCTCTCCGACGAGCAGGCCCGGCACCTGACGATGCATGCCGCCAACCGCAACGAGGACGGGACCTGGACCTGGAAATACGATCCGATGCTCCATGTGTTCTACCCCTTCGAGGCAGAATACGAGGAGATCCGGGGGCTCTGGTCCGAGATAACCTGCCCGGTGCTGCTGCTATGGGGACGGGAGAGCTTCTTCTCCACGCCCGACGAGGACGGTCGGGCGGAATGTTTCCGGAACGCCCAGCTGGAAGTTTACGAAAAGGCCGGCCACTGGCTCCACCATGACCAGTTCGAGCGGTTCATGGCCGACGTAACCGCCTTTCTCGCAGATTAGGCCGGCAGGCGCTCAACCGTGAGTGAGCAGCGCGATCACCCCGATCGCGATGAGCACCACGACCGCGCCGAGAAAGACGAGGCGCGCGGTGTTGACGGGAGAATTGCTCGACTTGTGGTCGGGTTTGCCGTGATCCATCGTGTGGGTCCCTCATCGGTATAGCCCCAGCAACGCCCTGATTGCCGCAACCGATCCCGCCGGTCTTCGCAATTGGCCGAAAACCGCATTCACCCTGACCCGAGACTTAAATTTGCGAGGGACGTGCCGCTCTAGGTTGCGACAGCGGTGGGAAGACCTTTCCCGCCCTTGCCACCGGGAGCAGTAACATGGCCGTTATCAACACCAATATCAGTGCGTTGCGCGCGTCCAACGCGTCCATCGCCGCCAATAAGATGCTCGGGACGGCGATGGAGCGCCTGTCCACGGGTAAGCGCATCAACAGCGCCAAGGACGACGCGGCGGGGCTTGCCATCGCTACGTCGATGACCTCCCAGATCAAGGGGATGGGTCAGGGCATCCGCAACGCTAACGACGGGATCAGCCTCGCGCAGACCGCCGAAGGAGCGCTGTCGGAAGTCTCGAACATGCTGCAGCGGATTCGCGAACTCGCCGTCCAGGGCGCCTCGGGCACCTTCCAGGCGACCGATCGCGCAGCGATGCAGTCGGAAGTCACCAACCTGACGCAGCAGATCAGCGACGTGCTGAGCAACACCACCTTCAACGGGATCAGCCTGTTCAGCACGACGGCCGGTACGGACGTCAACATCGACATCCAGACCGGGGCAGAAAGCGGACAGGTCGTCACCCTGACCTCGACCGCGATCGACGGGACCAACATCAGCGCCACGGCGCTCGATGTGACCACGACCGCCCTCGCCTCGACCACCATGGACAATGTCGACCTCGCCCTCACCGACGTGAACGCCGCCCGCGCCTCGCTCGGCGGTGGCCAGAACCGGCTGGAATCGGCGGTCAACAACATGACCAGCAACATCGCCAATCTCTCGGACGCGCGCTCGCGGATCGAGGATGCGGACTATTCGGTCGAAACCACCAACATGGCCAAGGCCCAGATCCTCTCGCAGGCTTCGACCGCAATGATCGCCCAGGCCAACCAGGCCCAGCAGAACGTCCTCACCCTGCTGAAGTGACACGCTGACCTCACGGGATAGAGCTCGGCTCGGTCGTCCGGTTCAGCCGGCGCCCGGCTGCTTCCCCCGCGGTACGCCGCCAGCCCGCCCTCGCCCCGCGCGAGGGCGGGTCTTGGCGCGAGAGGCTCAGTGGACGTCGTCGCGCTTGCCCCGGAGCCGCTTGAGTTCGACATGTGGGATCAGCCATATCGACATGGCTGTGATTAGGGTGGCGACACCCACCACCGCGAAAGTATGAAGCATGCCCACTGTGGCTGCCTGCCGGTCGACCAGCGCGCCAAAGTAGGCGGCCTGGGTCGATGGAGAGAGCCCAAGCCCCGACAGTGTGGAAGCCGCCTGGTCGGCGTGGAGCGATTGGACCAGGGCATCGCGTGAGACCGCCTGTTGGTTCGCCCAGAATGTCAGCGCCACGGCAGCACCCATAGCTGCAGCCATTGTCCTGACAAAATTGAGGAGACCCGTTCCTGCTGCCGTTTCCTCCTGAGTGAGTGCATTGACCGCCATGCTGTTCAGCGGCAAATGCATCATGTTGGTGCCCAGTCCCTGAAGGCCGAAGATCAGGGCCAGATGGAACATGTCGAAGTCCGTGCTCCACAGCGTGCGGACCAGCACGCACACGGCCACCCATAGTCCGCCCATAGTCGCCACGATGCGCGCGTCGATGCGGAGCATCAATTGAATGGATGCTTGCGACGCAAACAGGGCAAAAAGGGCCGAGGCTGCCGTGACGTACCCTGCCTGTATCGCCGAGTATCCCATTGCCGTCTGAAGCCATTGGGGAACGATGACGATACTGCAGAAATAGGCGCAATAGGAGACCGCCGTGCCGATAACACATAATGCATACGGTCGATTGCGCAGCAGCTTCAGGTCAACCATTGGGTGCTCTTCCGTCAACTCCCAGATCACGAAGGCACAAAATCCGATGCCGGCAACGGTCGCGAGACCAACGATCGACCAGTCGGCGAACCAATCCTTGTCACGGCCGGTGTCGAGCAGAAGCTGAAGCGCTCCCACCCACATGACCAATAGGACCAGACCAACCCGGTCCACCGGATTGCGCACCCGGTTGGTCTCCGCTGGTCTGAGCAGAACGTAACTCAACGCCATGCCGGCGAGCCCGATGGGAATATTGATCAGGAAGATCCAATGCCAGCTGACCGCGTCGGCGATGGCCCCGCCCATAATCGGCCCGACCGCCGGGGTTATGGTCATCACCAGCATCCAGTAGGCCATGACCTTGGCGAGTTGGCGTGACGGGAAGATGCGGTAGGTCAGGATCTGTGACAGGGGAATGATCGGACCACCGCACAATCCCTGTCCGACCCGACATATCACCAGCATAGGCAAGGTCAGCGACAAGCCGCAGAGCAGCGAAAAAAGGGTAAAGCCTGCCATGGCCAGCAAGTGCAGGCGAACCGCCCCCAGACGACCGACCAACCATCCCGTCAGCGGCATGGCGATTGCCTCGGCAATGGCATAGGACGTGACGACCCAGGTGCCCTGCTCGAGCGAAGCTCCTGTGTTGCCTGCAATATGTGGAACGGCAACATTGGCCACGGTCATGTCAAGGGCCACCATCGTCGTTGCCGCGAACAGGACCACTGCGGCCCAGAGGCGCCGCGACGGCGCGAGCGGGTACCCATCATCCCAGGTGGGCTTCTCGCCGCGGGATGGCGGGCGCGCAATTGGCGCGATATCGACCGCCTTCGCTTGCGGCTCGAGTGAAGGTGAACCTTGTCCGACGCCTGCGTGGTCCATCACTCGCCGATACAAGCAGGCCAGGCAAATGCAACGAGTTCCCCGAGAACGGCGCTGGGCCGGGTAGGATTAGCGGCCTTGCGGTAATTGCCGCGGGGGCTGCTGCCGTGACGGCGCCGGAGGGGCCAACGGTGCCGCTGCCGCAGGACCCGGAGCAATCGTGGCGATGGTCGCCGGTACGATCGAGACCCCGAACAGCCGCCACCGGCCCTGGAACCATTGATAGTAGAGGTCGAACCCGATGGCCGTCGGGCGCAGTCCGAAATAGCCTTTCACGTGCAGGATATCGGGATTCATGATCACCGGGGCCGAGGCATAGGTCGGCGCCAGCAGCATGGTGTTCGACAGATCGACGCTGCTGGCGCGCAGGCTCTCGAACACGCGGGCGAGCTTGGCGGAATCGTTCTCCTGCTGGAATGCCGGAGCCGACAGGTCGCGCAGCACCGAATAGTTCCCGGCCTGGTTGGCATGATCCACCGCAGCCATGGTCGACCAGATCAGCTTGGCGAGTTCAAGCTCATTGGGAACCGGCATCGGCGAGGGCGGCGGATTGACCGCCTGCGGCTGGATCACCGGCTGGGCACCTGCGACCGGCGCCGACAGCGCGAACAGCGCCGCCCCCAGACAAGCCGCGATCCTCCGGCCTTTGCCCACAACGAAATCACAATTCTTTGATTTCACGATATTTTATTCCCGATTT
>Ga0207667_10001123_pt1 | contig 33775 bp, 33 predicted proteins | sample KBSCornC52_FD_184301 | JGI IMG/M metagenome (GOLD analysis project Ga0207667, IMG submission 184301) | Corn rhizosphere microbial communities from Kellogg Biological Station, Michigan, USA - KBS Corn C5-2 (SPAdes) (version 2) | ecosystem: Host-associated > Plants > Roots > Rhizosphere > Soil ...
GCGTTCGTGACAATTCGGGCACTCGGAAAGCGTGACGCCGGTCAGGGCATCATGGGCACGCCGGGTGGATGTGCGGCGCTTGGAGTGCCGCCGTTTGGGATTGGGCATGGGAATCCTTTCGTTTAGCTGCCAGCTCCGGCCGTCGGCTCTCAGCTCAACCGTTTCGGGTTTCGCTGACACCTGAAAGCTGAATTCAGTGCTGCAACTTCTCTCTAATATCTTTCAACGCCGACCAGCGCGGGTCTTCCGGCGCCTCGGTGCAATTGCATTGTTCCTGATTCAGGTTGCGTCCACAATGCGGGCACAAACCTTTGCAGTCCTCGCGGCAGATGGCCTTTAACGGCAGCGCCAGCAGGACCTGCTCCCGCAGAACCTCTTCGAGGAGCAAACCTTCCCCTTGATAATACCCGACCTCGGCTTCGGCTGCGGTCACCGAAAGCTCCTCTTTACCGGCATCGGAACCTTGCGGCCGGTAGAGCAACTCGAACTTTTTGGTCACCTCGCGATGAATCGGTTCCAAGCACCGTGCACATGAGAGTTCGATCCGGGCCGCGAAGTCGCCCACAATCCGTATGTCATTGATAAGCAGGTGCTTACCGTGATGCTCCTGGACCAGCTGAGCGCGCCCTTTGCTGTCCAGATTGCCCTCCTGCCGCATCTCTGCGCCAAAATCTATGGTTCCGGGCGCAAGATGCTCGTCAAAGTCCAGCGGGTGGACCTGCAATTCCCTGATTTCGATGAGCATTTCAGGATCTCCGCGCCCCCACTTTTCGCAGGCCGCGGCAGCACATACTGAGGAGTAAGTACTCCGGGGAGCTAGACTTAGGATAAAAGTTGGTGCGCGGCAGTGTCAAGGAAAGCGGCTCTCTTGAGCTCTCCGATCGGGCCACCATGCTGTATTCTCAACCTCTGTCACGGGGACAGAGATTGAAGCGAATCCACACCATTGAAGAGGTCCGCACCACTCTCGGTGCCCACAGACGCCGCGGCGAAAAAGTCGGCCTCGTCCCGACCATGGGTGCGCTGCACGAGGGTCACCTGTCGCTCGTGCGTGCGGCAAGGGAGAAATCGGAGGTGGTTGCAGTTTCGATTTTCGTCAATCCCTCTCAGTTCGGTGCGAATGAGGACTTCTCGCGATACCCGCGAACGCTCGAAAAGGATTGCGAGTTGCTGGAGCGGGAGAGCGTGGATGTGGTCTTCGCGCCGAGCGCACAGGAAATGTACGGCAATGAGGAATCTCAGCGGTCAGCGATAACCTGGGTCACGGTCGAGGGATTGAGTGAGCGTTTATGCGGAAAGTCACGCCCCGGGCACTTTCGCGGAGTCGCGACCGTCGTCGCCAAGTTGCTGAACATCGTAGAACCGGAGCTCGCATTCTTTGGACAGAAAGACGCAGCCCAGGTGGCGGTGATCAAGCGGATGGTTTCGGATCTGAATATTCCGGTTCAGATTGAAGTGTGCCCGATCGTGCGGGAGCCGGATGGTCTGGCCCTGAGTTCGCGGAATGTCTATCTCAGCTCCGATGAACGCAAGATGGCGCTCGTATTGCATGCCTCGTTAGAACGCGCGCAAAAGCTGTTCGATGACGGCGAGCGGGATGCTTCAACGCTTGCCGCCGGCGGGAAAAAGGCGTTTGTGTGGCAGCCGGCGGTGAAACTGGATTACCTCGAGATTGTTGATCCGGACACGCTAGAGCCGGTCGAAACCGTAGACAAGCGTGTGCTGGTTGCAGTGGCGGCGTTTGCCGGAAACACACGGTTGATCGACAACATCCTACTGGAACCCTGACCTTTGTCCACTCGAAAGCCAATCATTCTGGCATCAACCTCGCCGCGCAGACAGGAGCTGCTGAGAAATGCCGGGATTGAGTTTCTCGTCCGTTCCGCAGGCATCCCCGAGGTGCCGCTTGCCGGGGAACAGCCGCGTGAGTTTGCGGAACGAATGTCGCGCGAAAAGGCAAGGACCGCACGGATCGCTCGCGAACTGATTCTCGCGGCGGACACGGTGGTCGCCGTCGACGGCGCAATCCTTGGCAAACCCGAGAGTGCCGAAGACGCGGCGAGGATGCTCGGTCTGCTGAGCGATCGCACCCATGAGGTGATTACGGCGGTGTGCTTGCTCGGCGAGGGATTTGAGGACATCCGGTCGGAGATGACGCGGGTTCATTTCAACGCCGTGAGCGAAGCGGAAATCGCGGCTTATATCGCTTCCGGCGAGCCCATGGATAAGGCGGGCGCCTACGCCATCCAGGGACGAGCGTCGCGCTGGATTTCAAGGATTGAAGGGGATTATTACAACGTGGTGGGCCTGCCAGTAGATCTGGTGTGGAGAATGCTCGGGGAGCACGGGGTATTGTAGGACCTTGGAATGATCCTGATCACGGCGATTCCCGAACTTCTTCCGCCGTTTGAGAACCTGCTTTTCCGCTGGCTAAAAAGGGTTCCCGCTACGGCTTTTTTGCCGGGTTATTGGGATCGGCGTTCTCGCCATCTTTCACCGCGGACTTAAAGTTGCGGATGCCCTCGCCCAGGCCCTTCCCGAGGGCGGCGAACTTGCTAGGGCCAAACAGCAGGAGAGCGATGCCTACAATCAGCAAAATGTGCAGCGGCGAAAATAATCCTTCCCCCATAAGACCCTCCTGCCACGGACGGTGATGTCCGGCATCTGCAGCAATTCTAGGTTAGCGCGGAAGGGGAGTCAAAGGTGCTGAGCGCAGCAACCGGGGGGCATCCTGGAACTATCGAACCCATTCCGCCCGGGTGTCCAGGTTTTTAGTCGATGAGAGCGAGCTCTGCCAATTCCTTGAGGGATCGCACTTCGAGATCCGGCACACCAGCAGCTGGCCGGACTGCGCCGACTCCCGGTCGATGCGATGGACGGTTCACCCAAACGGTGGCGATCCCGAGAGATTTCGCTGGGATCACGTCGTGGTAGAGACTCTGTCCCGCATGAAGCCATTCTGCCGTGCTGATTCCCAGTTTCTCTTGTGCCAGGCGAAAGATGGTCGGCGAAGGCTTGTAGGCGCGCGCCTGAAACGCGGTGATCACGTGATCGAATTGGACCTCGAGCTGACGGGCGCTCGGGCGGAACAGGTCGTCATCGATATTGGAGAGGATAGCCAGCTGAAATTTTGAGTGCAGTTGCCGAAGCGCATCCACTGTGTCGGGGAACGGACGCCAGGCGGCGAGGGAATCGGGGAGCGATTCTTGCTCGGCAGCCGTTGCTTCGAATCGGTACCGTTCTCCCAGCCCGCGAACCACCCTTCGCAAGACCTCGCGATAGGGTTTGTAATCTCCGGCTTCGGCTTCGGCCTCGAGATGACCGTAGAGAGCCAGAATCTCCGCATCGGAGTGATGGATCGAATGCTTCTCAAGAATTCGCTTCAGCGCGGCGAGAATGCCCGTCTCCCAATCGATGAGGGTGCCGTAGCAATCGAAGGTCAGGAACTTGAATTGGGAAAAGTCGAGCACAAAAAATAGGCCATCAGTTTAGCTGATGGCCGGGCTCATTGTCCGGTGTGAGGCTTCGAACCTCCACGCCGGAGGCGCTACATCGTGATTAGCGCCGGATCTTCAGTGGCGATTTCAGAGTAAAGGCCACGGCCGATTCCGCTGGCAATTCGATTTCTTTGTTCCCAGTGAAAGCAGTTCCGGCGGTCCCCGCGCCAGCGCCTGCCGCGGCCCCGATGGCTGCACCTTTACCGCCACCCGCGAGTCCGCCTATAAGGGCCCCCAAACCTGCGCCACCGCCTGCCATGACAGCAGTCCGCTTGCCCTTGCCTTTGAGGGTCTGAGTGAAGGTCGCGGTCTGAACCGGCATCTGCTCGCCCTGAACGGTCACCGAATTCAGTCGCAACTGCAGCAAGGCACCACCGGCGAAACGGCCAAGGGGTTTGGCATCGACAACTTCTCCGGAGACTTTCGCGCCCACCGGTATTACCTCTTCCCCATTGACTTCCACCGCCTTTGCGAGGCTCCCGCCGAAGCTCTGGCCAGGCTGACTGAGCTTGGAACCAACAGCGTTCGACAGGCGAATGGTCATGACTTTCCCCGCCGGCACGGTCATTGTTTCAGGAGCGCGCGGCTGAGCGGAACTAGCGGTCTGCTGTGAATCACTCGAGCCCGAGGCGGCATTGTCGCCATTTGGTGTGGAGCTGTCCGCCGTCGAGCTAGGCTTGTTGCACGCAACGCCAACCGCAAGCACGAGAGAAAGCGAGAGAATCGTTAAGCGCAGTTTCATGGTTTTTCCCCTGAAGGCAAGATTATCTGCAACTGGTACTCAGGAGATCAACTCACAACAGTACAGGTGCGCTTGTGGTAAATGGGCACCCATTTCAGAGCGGCTGCGGTTCGCGGCTGCCTCCCAAGGCCCAACGGCAATCGTGCGGCGCGTGCAAGGCAAGGGAGCTTTGGGGAAACTGCCCCCGGGTCGAGACTCAGCCTTTATGGTCCCCAACTGCAACGGAAGTCTCAGGGGAGGCAACCGAGACCGGCTCTGGTTCCGATGCATCAGGCTCGGGACTCGGTTCCCCGCTGCTGCTCGCCGCGGGTGGCGCAGCCGGGGCCGGCTGGTCTTGATTGAGAAACTTCGCCGTGTTCAACAGCGTGCGGCCAAGCGAGGGGTTGTAGGTTGTCCAGCTGGATTCGTTCTCGGCTTCGCGCTCAAAGTGAGCCCGCATGCTCTCCATTTTTGAGTCCAGATCATCCAGGTAATGCAGCATCAACGCTTCGGGGAACATGGGGAGCTTGGGGGATCCGAATTCATATTGCCCGTGATGGCTAATGATCAAGTGCTCGACGAGCGTCTTCATTTCGAGGGGAAAGTTCGGCAGCGCAGCCAGCTTCTTCTGCAACATCTCGAGCTCGATGATCATGTGCCCGAGCAGCTGTCCGCGGCTGGTGTAGGAGAACGAGCGATTGTAGGCCAGTTCGTGAATTTTGCCGATGTCATGGAAGAACGCACCGGTCAGCAGAAGGTCGCGATTGATCTGGGGATAGTTGCGAGAGACCAAGTCGCAGGAGCGAAACAGGGAAACCACGTGATCGAGCAGACCGCCGATATAGGCGTGGTGAAGGCTCTTGGCGGCGGGCGCGTTCTTGTACGCGTCAGAAATTTCGCGATCCGCCATGAATGATTCCACCAGAGCACGCAGGTTTGGATCCTGAAAGGTCGCGACGAAGTCCGCTAGAGTGCGCCACAGCTGTTCAACATCTTTCGTGGTCTTCGGAAGATAGTCGCCGAAATCGATTTCCGAATCCCCCAGCTTGCGCAGTTTGTGGATAGTCAACTGAAAGCGGTTCTTGTACTTGTTCAGCAGGCCTTTGATTTTGAGGAAGTCTTCTTGATCAAAGGCATCGAGGGCATCCTCGACGTTGTCCCACATTTTGGCTTCGATTTGGCCGCAGCGATCCCCAAGGGTAAGGGCCAGGTACGGTTCCCCGGTCTTTTTGGGCTTTACCTGCTTGCTGATAACGACGAAGCTGGAGACGATGACCTTGTTTTCAAAGCGCGCGCAGTCGGAGAGGAAGAACTCTTTCATGATGGCTTCAGGCGGGCTTCCCGCTGCTCCTGGCTTGGAAGCGGCGGTCCCGCCCAGGTTAACCTAAAACAACCCCATTTTCTTTTTCTTTTTAAGTTCTTTCGCATTCGCCTCTTTGGCGGCAGTGGTGACGATTGGCTTCGTCTGCTGGCTACTGGCGCCGGTGTCGACGTAGCCGGGCTTGATGTCGATGAAGGCCTCTTCGCGCAGCTTGGTGAGATACTCGCGCATCTTGGGCTGCATTCTTTGCATGTACATCTGATCACGCACGCGGTCCTGAGCATCGGCGAATGATGGAACCCCGGCCGGGATGTGATCGGTTACCTTCAGGATCACGAAGCCCTGGCGGGTGCGAATCACGTCCGTGACGTCTCCCTTCTTCATGGCGAAGGTAACGTCTTCGAGTTGCTTGGCCAGTTTCCCTCGCGGGAACAGTCCGAGGTCTCCGCCTTGCGCGCCTGAGGGATCCTGGGATTCCTTTTTTGCTAGGTCTGAAAAATCCGCGCCGCCACGAATCTGCTTCAGCAAGTCCTCGGCTTTGGCCTTGGCCGCGGCCAGCTTCTGCTCGTCCTCTCCCGCCTGATCGGTTGAAACCAGAATCTCGCTCAGCTGAATCTGTTCCGCTTGCGCGAAATCCTGTTTATGCAGGTCGTAGAATTTGCGGAGCTCCTGGTTGCTCACGTTGATCCGAGGAGCGACTTCGCGTTTGATCACTTCCTGGGTAATGATGTCGGATTTGAGGTTCTGCTTAAAATCTTCGAACGAGAGCCCCTGGGATTGAGCCGCTTTTTCAAGATCATCCAAAGAATCCAGCTTCATCTGTTTGCGGATGTCATCCAGGCGCTTCACCACCTCCGTGTCGGCGGTAATGCCAAGCTCCTTGCCTTTTTCTAGAAGGAGCTGGCGATCGATCAAGCCGCGCAGGACGTCCCGCTTGCCCTGGTTCACGATTTCGGTGGCGTGAGCCGGGTCCTGTTGCTGAGCCTCGTCATTGAGCTGTTTCTCTTCGCGCTGGTACTGGGTGCGGGTGATGATGGAGTTGTTTACTCGGGCGACGATCTCCTCAACGACCGTGTCGGCGGAAACAATAGCCGGAAGGGCGAGAAGAACAAGAACCGTGGTCAAAAGGGAGCGCTTGTACATAAAAGACCCTGCAAAGTAGGTTAAGGCCCAGGTCCTCCCGGGCTCACATTGTTAGATGCAATCGATTGTAAACCTTGGATGGAAACGGGTTCCAGTGGGCAGAGGCGACCAAGCCCCCGAAAAGGCTAGCTACAAACCAGGCACACGGCGGTGACATCATTGTGGGTGGGGGCGGTACCCATAAACTGCTGCACCCGTGAGAGGATCCCCATGCAGATCTCGTGGGCCGACTGGAAGCCGACATCTTCGAGGTATTGCTTCACTCCTTCCAATCCGAACTCATCTCCCCGGCGACCGGCTTCGACAACCCCTCTTGAAACCAGAAGCAAGGAGTGACCGGCACCGAGAGCCACCATCCCCGGTTCAGGCACTGCGTGGGAGAACAAGCCCAGCGGGAGCGCGGTCGCGGCCAGCTCGACCATGTCCATCCCATCCTTGACCAGCCCAGGCGTATGCCCCGCATTTACGTAAGAGACGGTTTTTAAACGTTCGTTATAGCAACCGATGAATGCCGAGCACTGATGAACACCTCCGGCGGTCTGGATCACTTCGCGGTTCAAACGGATCCAGAGTTCCGCCATGGCTTCCATTTCATTGGTCGAATCGTCTTCGAGTAACTCGGAGGCCAGAATGCGGAGCGTCTTCTGCAAGGCCACCATTACTGGGCGGGCCTGCTCCAGCTTCCCGGCGACATCGAAGAGTCCTAAAAGGACACGATCGGGACCGCATCGCAGGAAATCGAAAAAGTCGCCGCTACGCCGCTGCCCGTAGTAGAGAGCACCCATTTCGCCATCGCGAATTGTGGGAATCTCTGCGTGGACAGGATCCTTCCAGGGCAAAATCTCGAGAGTGGGCATGGCCTTCTTCATGACGCTCCGGAGCAGGATGACCTTAGCATTGAATCAAAGGCATGCCAATCCCGATCTTCGAACTGCAGCGCACGAGGGTCATAGCAGCCTGGGGCCGGCTTAGGCGGGGCGAAGGCCCTTGGCAGCGAGGGCTCGCACCGGGCAAGAAGCGACGGAAATCCGCTTTTCCGGCTCATGGTGAGGCCCGAACCAGTTCTGCGCGAATGTCTTCCTCGAGACGCCCATAGCTGCTGTGCAGGATCGAGCGAAGGGCGCTCTCGGTGGAGTCGCCCTGGCCGATTCTTCGGAGCACGCTGATCAGGTCGCCCATTCCATAGTGGGCGGTGAGATAGCTGGCGGCCAGCAGAGACTCGTCATAGGCCAGAACAGCTTCCTCGGCGGTAAAGGAACCGAAGCTGCGCTCCAGCATGTTCAAGGGAATTTCCCTTTCCGCCTTGAACACTTCCCCCAGTCGAGCAATCCGAGCCCCAAGCGTGCGCGGCTCGAGCATTTGCGCGATTCCTTCGTTCAACCAGGCGGGGCAACGCCCGGCACTCAACTGATTGATGAAAGTGTGGATGAGTTCATGGCGCACAATCCGGGAAAGTTCCGGAGTGACCGAATCTACTCCATGAAGCGGTATGCGGAGCTTGCCGTCATTGAGTGCACCGATCCAACTAGGTGCTCGGGTCACGTCGAAGAAAGCCTGGGAAGTATAGAGCACGACCTGAACGCTCGAACTCGGCTCAGTTCCGAAGATGTGCGCGAGGTCCTGATAGTGAGACTCCAGAGTCGAGAGCAGCTGTTCGCGAAAACCCGCCGAGCTCTGACTGCCTTCAAAGCGGAGCACGAAGTGGCTGGTTTCGCGCTCGGAGTAGTCGCTTTCGGCCGAAGTTTCTCGCTCCGCCTTCAAGAGCATGCGCTCAATGGTCGGGTCAGGGCGAAGTGCTAGCGATTTCTTCCAGCTCTGGATTGCATCGCGATTGCGTCCGGCGGCGAATTGAGCATAGCCCAAGACGCTCATGGCGTCGGCGGAGCCGGGGGCAATGCGGGCGGCACGTTCGGCATAGGAGACCGCCTCGATGCCATCTCCCGTGCGGACAAGAAGCGCGGCGTAGTAAGCAAGGATCGCCGGATTTTCTGGCTGAAAACGCAGCGCTGCCTCAAAATCGCGCCTGGCTTGAGCGAACTTGCCAGACTCGTACTCGGATTTGCCCGCGATGTAATAGGCGATGGCTGTCGAATCCGGGTGCTGCCGTGCTTCGATCGAGGCCACGACGCTCCGGTCGACTCCGCCATTCTGAAGAACCTGCTCGAGTAGCTCGCGGTCGCTCTCCGCTTTCGGCTCGAGCGTTGTCACCGGAGGAGCTAGGATCATTGCGGGAGCTCGACCCTGGGGCGGTCCGGATTCGATATCAAGAACTTTGCTTTTTGGAATGGTGAAGCTGTTGTCGCCAATTTGATATTGGACAGTGCTGTCGCCTTCCTCTACTTCGTCCGCCTCGATGGAATCGCCGTTTTTGAGATGGATCACGGCCGCGGACGACGACCGCCAGGCTGCGGTCGCGAACACTACCCCGAACAGGATGACAAACACACGCATTCAGGCGCATTCTAGAGGGTAGATCGGCGGTTCCGAAGTGACCGACGTAATCAGCAAAGCAAAGTGTTTGGCCTTTGTTCTACTGGCGCTCAGCAGCCTTGCCGCTGCCCAGGCGAAAACACCTTCTGGCGGGCCGGCTGAATCCTTGTACCTGCGGCTTCGTTCGGTAGGACTCGATCAGTCCCACGTTTATCGAATTCGTCATACCGACCTGGTGCGGGGTTCGGTTCGCATTTCTCTCGACGATGGCACGATCGCTTTCACCGAAGAGGCAGGCGGCCACATCACGGGCGCGCTCTTTCAGGGGGACGGCGAGATCCTGGTATTGCCCCCCAACACGGTGGAGAGGGCGTCGCTCGCTCTGTTCACGGGCGCGGCTATCCTCGAGGAGCGGTTTTCCCTGGCCTATTTCCGCTTCAACGACGATCTCTACAGTGATTTGAAGAATTCTCTTCGAGATACAAACGAGGGGGGTGGGTTCGCGGACGAATTCACGGGACTCGCAGTCAGTCTGGCCGAAAGCGATGCCCTGCGGCTGTTGATCAGCTTTCGCAATGCCGACAAGACCAAATCGGACGATCATTTTCTGCATGCCTATATCGAGGGCCAACGGCTGGGGACCTTCGAGGTGCGGTATGACTCCCTGCTTCCAGAACCCATTTCGTTAGGCCAGCACAAGAAGGTTGGGAACACCGACTACTACGACGTATGGGCCTCGTTCGCACAGAACAAGCACCCGGAAGAGGAGAGGGATCCGGATACCGGACTTCTCTCCACCCAGGACTTTGAAATAACGCAATTTAAGATCACGAGCGAAATCACGCCACCGACCGAACTCTCCTCGACGGCGGCTCTTTCTTTGTCGCCCAAGCGAAGTGGCGGGCGGCTTCTGCTTTTTGAACTCTCCCGTCTGTTGCAGGTCCAGAGCGTCGAAGAGAACGGAAACCCCGTTGAGTTCATTCATAACCAGGCGGTCGAAGGATCGCACCTGGCCCGGCGAGGAAACGACTGGCTGGTTGTGTTTCTTCCCGCAGCCATGGAGGTTGCTGTCCCTATTCAGCTGAAGATCCGCTACTCGGGATCTGTGATTTCTGAAGCAGCGAACGGTCTGCTGTACGTGGGAGAGCGTGGCAACTGGTACCCCAATATCGGATTTACGATGTCGTCGTTCGACATGGAATTTCGATACCCGCTCGAATGGACGCTCGTGGCGGTCGGCAAACGCACCGAACAAAGGACCGAGGCAGATCGGCAGATCTCTCACTGGGTAACGGAGCGGAAAGTGCCGGTGGCAGGATTCAACCTTGGAAAGTACTCCCGCACCGTGGCTCACGTCGCTGGAATCGAGCTTGAGACCTACGCAACTCCCAGCGTGGAAAAGGGACTGCTAGCCGAAGAGACCGAACCTCTGCCGCTGCCTCCTTCCATTCGCGGGCCGCAGCCCCTGCCTCCGGCACTTCTGTCGCGCACCATTGCGCCTTCACCGTCACGGAATCTCCAAATGGTGAGCAATGAAGCAAGCAAGGCACTGGAATTCTATTCCCAAAACTTCGGGCCTTATCCCTACAGCCGGTTGATGCTGACCCAGATCCCGGGGAGCACCAGCCAGGGATGGCCGGGGCTCATCTTTCTTTCGAGCTATGCATTCTTGAACCCCTCCGAACTGGAGCAGTTGGAGCATAACCCGGTGGAGCGGCTCGAGATCCAACAGCTCATCGCCCATGAAACCGCCCACCAGTGGTGGGGCGACCTGGTGACCTTCACCGGATATCGCGATCAATGGGTCATGGAGGCGCTTGCCAATTACAGCTCCATGATGCTGCTCGAATCGAAGAACCCGCTTCAATTCCGCAAGCTCATGCAGAAGTACCGCGATCAGCTGCTGCTCAAGGGGACGCAAGACGAGCCATTGATGGATGCCGGGCCAGTAACCCTGGGGCTGCGATTGTCTTCTTCAAAATTTCCCAATGCCTATGAGGCCATCAGTTACGGCCGCGGGACCTGGATGTTTCACATGCTGCGCACCATGTTACGCGACGCCGAGCCAGCCAGTTCCCGACAGCGGACCAAAGCATCGGACGAGTTGTTCCTGCGCGCTCTTCGCGAGCTTCGCAAGCAATATGAGGGCCGCCCGGTTACGACCACGCAGCTGCTAGCGGTCTTCGAAGCTCAATTGCCAAAACCTCTTTGGTATGAGGGCAGGAAGTCGCTCGACTGGTTCTTTGATTCCTGGCTGAGCGGCACGGCGGTCCCAAGCTTTGAACTACACGACGTGAAGATCACGGAGAAAGCGGGTGCCGCCTGGGTGACGGGCACCATCATTCAGGACGATGCGCCGGAGTCGCTTGTCACCTCGATTCCCGTATACGCCGTGGTTGGAAGCAAGCCCGTATTCTTGCGGCGCGTTTTTGCTGACGGCAAAGACACGTCGTTTCGCTTTTCTGCTCCTGCCGGGACGCGAAAGATCTTGCTAGACCCGGAACAAACCTTGCTGTCGCGAGCAAAATAGGCTGGAGAATCGCGGCGCATCCCACCTTCTCAACCCGGCCCCTGCACTTCATCCTGAAATTCAAAACCCTCGACCGGGCGGCGGCTGTAAACTTACGAGCGTGCCAACTAAAGGCTCGGAGATCGTGCGGTTTGGAGTGTTTGAAGCAGACTTGCAGGCACGGGAACTGCGCAAGTCAGGACGCCGGTTGCGGGTTCAGGACCAGCCGTTTTTTGTCCTGGCCGCGTTGCTCGAGCACCCCGGAACCATTGTCACGCGAGAGGAACTACGACAGCGGCTCTGGCCGGCCGACACATTCGTCGACTTCGACCACAGCCTCAACACTGCGGTGAACAAGCTGCGGGAGGTGCTGGGGGACTCGGCATCGAGCCCGCGATTTATCGAGACCCTGGCCAGGCGCGGCTACCGATTTGTGGCTGAAGTACAGAAAGATTTCCCCCCGGAAGAATCGATCCCAAAAGTTGTTGCCCAGCCTGTCCGGGATCGTTGGTCGCTCGCCGAACCAGACTCCGAACATGACTTACCAAAACCCCACCGCGCGGTGACGCGCTCCCTGTTCGCGCTGATCCAGACGATGTACCTGGTGTTCTATGTTGTGGCCTTATTCCACGCCGAAGATCTCTACCAGATCGCTTGGCCCCGCTTGGGGTGGCCAACCGTATTCATCGCCGTTCTCCTAACTGCCGCCGTCGGAATTCCACTACGGCTTTATCTGCTCTCTGGAACCGCCTTTGACTATTCCCGGCTGGGCGAAAAATTTAACCGGATTTTCCTCGGTGTTTTCGTCCTCGATCAGTTATGGGCAACCGCTCCATTTCTAGTGATGGACCGGATTGGCTTCGGCCCCGCGCTCGGCACAACGGCTGCTCTGCTATACGTACCGTTCGCAGAAAGAACGCTGATTCGGATGGCATACGGTAGCCGTACGGTGCCCGCCAGAGAAGATCGTGCCGTTGTTTGATGGGAACTCGAATGGAATGCCAGGCGGATACCGAGCACTTTTACCGCAGGTCGGCTTCCCGGGGGTCGGGGTTGTAGTAGAACGTGAATCGCAAACGAAGCGCCTGGCCGGCATACTCTGTCGGAAGCGGCTGGAAGGGATTCGAAGAAGTAATTCCGCCATAGGCGGCGCGGTCAAGAGCAACATCCCCTGAGCTGCTGACGTAGGCAATCCCGCCTACTTGACCATTCTTCAGAATGGAAAATTCAATGGCGACTTTGCCGCGCTTAAGAAGGGGCGCCTGGGCGGAGGGAGGGATCACTGCGTACCAGTTTTCGCGGACGACTTGAAGAACCCGTTGCAGGTAGGGGCCAAAGTCCACTCCCATGGTGTCACTGAGGACTTCAAAGGGACCGACTCGAGCATTCGCCTGCCGCTGTCCCAATCCCATATTTCCTTCGTCGCCGCTTTCGATTCTTTCGTGGTTGTTGGCGACCTGCTGTGCGGCCTGAGCAATGGCGCGTTCAGCTGACATGGCGGGCCGGTCAAACGGCGATGTTTGTTTCACGGGCGGAGAGTGCAACTTTGCGGTCTGTGGTTGAGACTGAGGCGGCTGGGATTGCGGTTGCGGCTGGGCCTGAGCTGCCTGGGCAGGAGGAGCGGGAGCCTGTTGCTGCGGTTCCGCGGCAGCCGGTCCTCGGCGTCCCTGGCGCATGGCGTCGAGTAGCTTCTTCAATTGTTGCTGGTCGAGTTTCGGGGCGCGAGATTCCGCGATCCGATTCTTGTCGGACATCATGTTCGTTTTCGGCGGCTTCACCGCCTTTTGGGCGTCGGGAGGAAGTTCCAGGAAATGGATGTCCTCCTTGTTCCTCGGGACTTGGACGAGCATGACGTTGCGGTGCGGAAGATAGCGGGCAATCCTGTCGGCGTAGGCAATTACCAAGATGAGCAGGATATGGAAGACCACCGACATCCAGAACGCTTCCCGCTTGCGAGAGCGGGCAAGTTCATCACGCGCCTGGATGAGGAGGGTGGGGAAGTCGTGCATTTCCCGGTAAGCGGATTCCCAAGTCACCGCGTCGAAAAGATCGCCCTGCTCGGGCTCGGGACGCGACGGGGGAGGTTCAAGCGGGATTTGCGTTAGCGACATCGGGCACTAAATGGACAAGAGATGCGTTGATTAACATTCTCTCACTTTTTTCACAGGGAAGTGGAGTCTTTCTACGCAAGCACTTACAGCGAAAGTAACGCCTTCAGGCTAGCCCAGGCAGGTGGCTTCGGCGGTCAAGAAGTGTAAAGAACGAGAGTTGCCAGGCCCTCAGGCAGGGCCGGCAAGACCCAGCTTGCCGGCATGGGCCGAGATTTGCGCCAGCACCTCAAGGGCGACCTCTAGAGCGCGCCGTCCATCCTCAAGCCCTACCAGGGGAGCTTTCCGGGTCCGAACTGAATCGAGAAACGCCCGAAGTTCCGCGCGCAGCGGCTCCTCCGGGGTGATCGAGGGTTTGGACATTTTAATGTCGGCGTTCGGCGAGGGTGTGCCGCTCGTATCTCCCACGGTGAAAATGAGCACGTCCTGGCGGCCGTAGTCGATCGAAATGTACTGTCGGGGCTGGAAGAAGCGCAACTTGCGCACCCGTTCGGTCGAGACGCGGCTGGCGGTCAAATTGGCGACGCAGCCGGATTCGAATTCGATGCGGGCATTGGCAATATCCACTTTGTTCGAAAGAATCGGCAGCCCCGCGGCGCGGATTTCCTTGACCGGCGATCTGACCAGGGCCAGCACGGCGTCGAGATCGTGAATCATCAGGTCAAGGACCACGTCTACGTCGAGGGAGCGGGGAGTAAAAACGCTTAGGCGGTGAACCTCGAAGAACATCGGCTTGGTGATCAGCGGGAGGGTCGCTTGCACAGCCGGATTGAAACGTTCGAGGTGGCCGACCTGTGCGATGCGACCCTCACGGGAAGCCACTTGAATGAGCGCATCGGCTTCGACGAGCGTTGGGGTCACGGGCTTTTCGACCAGGATGTCTACGCCGGCTTGCATGAGCTCGCGAGCCACTGCGGCGTGGTCGACGGTGGGAACGGCGACCGATGCGGCATCGATTGTTGCCGACGATAGCAGGGCATCCAGCGTGGGATAGCCGGCACAGTTAAATTCACGAGCGAGCGCTTCGACCCGGCTGGCGTTCGTGTCCACGACGGCAGCAAGTCTCATGGGTTCACCCGCCTTCTCGAGTTCGTGATAAACGCGCGCATGATTCCGGCCAAAAGCACCGCAACCGATCACGGCGATGGAGAGAGGACGATCCGAGCGATTGCCCATCGTGAGCCGCAGGATATCAGGAACGCCCTTAGGAGTCTTCGAGAGCGCTAGCGCATCTTGAGGATGCCGATTTGGCCGGCGTGATAGGCGGCGTGCTGCACCGCGCCATAGAGCATGAAGCGAACGTCGTAATCTTTCCCGGGAACGCGAGTGGCAAGGCTCGATTCGGGAAGAGTGGAAACCAGCTCCATCAGTTCGGCGTGAGTCTGCTGCAGATTCCTTACGGTACTCTTCCAGGATTCGTCCGTCGTGCTATCGACGGGGCCAAAGTTTTGGGCATCGCTCAGAGTGGCCACCTCGCCCTGCAAGCGACGGCAAACCACCTTTTCCCATGCGGCCAGATGGATGACCAGCTCCCAAATGGAATGAGCTTTTGCAACTGGACGAGCGGCTGCGGTCTCCCCGCCTACGCCCTGAAGGATCTCCATGAGCGCAGGGCCATGCCAGGGCTCGCCCTCAAAGGCGAGTTTCAGTTGATCAACGATGAAGGATATTTCTGACATTTTCTCCCTCAATAAAACCCGGGGGCATCGCGAGACAATGCCCAGCACGGAAAGCTTCTCACGATACCCGGCGCCGGGCAACGTCGTTCAGTCTATTCCGCAACCACGGCAATTCCCGCCTCGTCGGCAGCCCCGAAAACCAGGTCGCCATCCATGAGGAGGCACTTGCCTGCATCGAGCGCGAGGCAGGTGGCTCCGGCCCGGCGCATGATTTCGATGGTCTTAACCCCTACCACGGGAACGTCGAAACGCATGTCCTGCTTGGGCTTTGCGATCTTCACCACGGTAAGAGAGCGATTCAGAGTTGAGGCGCCCGGATCAAGCGATGCCATGATGTGACCCGACCGCTCGATGGTGGCATCGGTGCCTTCCATTGCCTCGACGGCAATGCATGCGCTCTCGGCGATGACAACCGTCTGCCCGATGTCGTATTGGCCGAGTGCACGCGCGACCTCGCGTCCGTAAGCAATGTTCTTGCGTTCCTGCTCGGAAGGCGCGCGTTGGGTGGCTACCCCGGGTTTGACCAGCAGCGGTTCGAGCAAACCCGTGGAGTTCTCAAGCGCGATGCCTTCGTCGGCCAGAACCTTGGCGACGGCCCCCAGAAGCGAATCTGTGTTGCGTGTGGTGAGCGAAAACAACAATTTCGCCAGACGCCAGTCCGGACGGATGCTGGAGAAGATCTGCTTGTGTTTCACCTGACCGGCCATCACGGCGCGGGTGATGCCTTCTTGCTGGAAGGTTTGTATCAGCTTTGACAGTTCACCCAGCGAAAGCCAGTAAACGGCGGCTGCACCATGGGACTCGATTTCAGGAAAGGTCTCTTCTTTGATCGCTGCCACCACCACTTCATAACCCTGGGCGCGCGCTGCCTCGAGCACCAGAAAGGGAAAGCGTCCGTTGCCAGCAATGAGGCCGAGTTTGGGAGGCATGATGGCTAGGTCTTTCGAGCGAACATCCGCACCGGAACACAGATTTTATCGGTGCAGGCTGAGAACCACGAACAATTACTTAATCACTCCGCGATCGCTTGATTCTACGAACTTGATCAGCGCATTCACATCTTCGCCGCGATCGGGTTCGGACTTGAGCTTCTCCAAGGCTTGCGAGGTATTCAGCTTCGATGCGAGCAGGACCTTATACGCGTGGTGGATCTTGCGAATGCGCTCTTTCGTGAAGCCGCGACGCTCTAGACCGACAGAGTTCAAGCCATAAGCGTGCGTGCCGCGTTCCGCAGCGGTTTTTGAAAATGGCAGAACGTCGCGGGTGATGGTGGTTCCGCCGCCGATGAAGGAGTAGGCTCCGATGCGGACGAAGTGGTGCACGGGACAAAGCGCGCCTACGGTGGCCCATTCTTCGACAATGACATGGCCGCCTAGAGTGGCCGCGTTGGCCATAATGACATGATCGCCGATCAAGCAGTCGTGCGCGATGTGCGTATACGCCATGATCAGGATATGGCTGCCAAGCTTAGTCAGGCCGCCGCCTTTTACCGTGCCCCGGTTGATGGTCACAAACTCACGGATGGTGTTGTGATCTCCTATTTCAAGCCGCGTGGCCTCGCCCTGGTAACTCAAGTCCTGTGGTCCGAGGCCTATTGACGAAAAGGGAAAAAACTTGTTGCTCGCGCCGATTTTCGAAGGCCCTTCGATGACAACGTGAGAAATCAGTTCGCAGTCATCCCCAACCTCGACGTTGGGACCAATCACGCAGTACGGCCCGATTTTGCAGGAGGGGGGAACTTTCGCCGAGGGATCAATAACGGCTGTGGGGTGGACGTTCATTTATGCCAGGAGACGGGAGCTGGTTTTTGATCGGGTCATTTGGAAATTCTGCAATGCAAAAGCATTCTCCCCAACACTTCCCTTTCAAACCTCGTTGGCCGCGGGGTGTGCCTTACAGAATTACGAATCTTTGCCTACTCGGTTGATAGGCTCTCCGGCTGAGATCCCGTGCTACCCGGCTTAGGCACCAGCTGACAGGTTACGATCGCTTCCGCCGCCCGCTTTCCTTCAACGTATGCGATGCCCTGCATACGCACCGCTTTGCGCCCGCTGCCCTCGCGCCAGGCGAGCACCTCAACTTCAATTCGCACCTGATCTCCAGGGACCACCTGTCGGCGGAATTTGGCGCGCTCAATTCCGGTGAACACGATCAGCTTCTCGTCCCGATCGGGCACTTCGGTCAGCAGCAGCGCGCCGCCAGCCTGCGCGATGGCTTCTACGATGAGCACTCCGGGCATGATCGGCGCGCCGGGAAAGTGGCCGACAAAAAACGGCTCATTGATGGTGACGTTCTTGATCGCCACGATGCGCTGCTTGCGCGCGAGGTCGACGACGCGGTCGATGAGCAGCATCGGGTAGCGATGCGGAAGAATCCGCATGATGTCGTTGATGTCGTAGCGGATGTGCTCGGCTGCTGGATTCTCGGTGATTTCAGCGGTTTCAGTCATTTGTGGCGAGTTGTTCGTCTCCATGGAATCGCCTCACGCGGGCTCAGATTCACCGAGAGACATGCTGGTTTACTTGAGGGAGAATTATACTTTATTGCTCATGCTGAGCTGTCCGAGGAACCTCTGTTTCGACGATGGTTCGGAAAGCCCAAGTCTTCGACCTTCTCAACCACTGGAAATGAAAGGCATGCGGCCATCGCCGATGAGCTAAGCTTTTTCATGATTCGGATGCCAACACCTCCCCGAACCCTACAGCTGCGCTCCTTTCGTCAGCGGCAATCTGCCATTCTCGACACCATCGAGCAGCTCGTTACCCTTGAATCCCCAAGCGACGTGAAGGCCGCCGTTGATCGCGTGGCTACGGTGCTCACCTCGCGTTTTGAGCAGCTGGGCGGGAAGATCCGAATTCACCCCGCCGAAAAGTTCGGCAATCATCTTCAGGTGGACTTTCAGGGGAAGTCCGGCGGAAAACCTCTTCTTCTGCTTGGACACATGGACACCGTGTATCCGGTGGGCACGATTTCGAAGATGCCGTTTCGCGTGAGCAAAGGCCAAGCCTGGGGGCCCGGGGTATTCGACATGAAGGCTGGGATCGCTCTGGCGCTGCATGTCATCGAAGCGCTATTGCAGTGGAACGACGGAATTCCGCCCAGGCCTGTGAGGGTGCTCCTGGTATCCGATGAGGAGGTTGGCAGCCGGTCATCGCGGCCAGTTACCGAGGAGCTGGCGCGGCAGTCGGAAGCGGTTTTCGTGCTCGAGCCGGCCGCGGGTGTGAAGGGTGCGGTGAAGACTGCCCGCAAAGGTATCGGCGAATACACCTTGCAGGTCGAAGGAGTGTCCGCACACTCTGGCCTGGACTTCGAAAAGGGACACAGCGCGATCGTAGAGCTCTCGCGGCAAATTCTGCGGCTGTCGGAAATGGTTGACCTGAAAAGCGGGACCACGATCAACGCGGGCAAGATCAGCGGGGGAACGCGGGCGAATGTGGTTGCCGCGGAAGCCAGCGCAGTCCTCGACTTGAGAGTCAAAACTAAAAAGGAGTTGGCCAGGGTCCACCGACTTCTGATGTCTCTCCGGCCCTTTGATCGAGAATGCCGCGTCAAAATCAGCGGTGGCGTGAATCGCCCGCCAATGGAGCGAACGGCCAAAGTTGCTGGCCTTTACAAAAAGGCCGTCCAGATTGCTCGTGAGTTGGGCTGGGAGCTGGAGGAGGCTGCGGTTGGCGGAGCATCGGACGGAAATCTGACTGCGGCGCTCGGGGTGCCCACGCTAGATGGGCTCGGGGCGGTCGGAGATGGGGCGCACGCCCCCCATGAGGCCGTCGTTGTCTCTGAGCTTCCGAAACGCGCGGCCCTGCTGGCGGGATTGCTCTGTTCCTGATTGGGGGCGCCCGAGTCCGCGCCGTCCTCGAACGGGGAATTGCAATTCCGAGAACCTTTTCGGTGGTTTTTCTCTCAAACAAGATGTTGCGCCCCGGCAGAGATACGCGTGCGGTATTACACTGTTCAGTTCGCCGGGGCCCGGCAGCGGCTCCGGAATGGAGATCTCATGCCTGCTGCAACCCGAACCGACCCTCTCTCATTTCTCTCCGGCCAGTTGAATGAACTCAAAGCCAAGGGCACACACTTCCGCCTGCGCGTGCTCGACGACGAGCAGGCCCCCCTTTGCACCTTCGATGGCAAGAAGGTCATCAATCTGGCTTCGAACAACTATTTGGGCCTGACCACGCACCCCAAGCTGCGCGAGGCAGCGCTTCAGGCTACGCGGCAATACGGGGTCGGCTCGGGAGCAGTGCGGACCATTGCCGGAACCATGAAGATCCACATGGAGCTGGAAGAGAAGATTGCCCGCTTCAAGAACGTCGAAGCGTGCGTTGTGTTTCAGTCGGGATTCACGGCGAACGCCGGAACCGTCTCGGCGATCCTCGGCAAAGAGGATTTCATCATCTCCGACCAGTTGAACCATGCATCGATTATTGATGGGGCCCGTCTCTCGCGAGCGAAGATTCTGGTTTTCGAGCACAAAAACATCGGCGATGCGGAGGCCAAACTGGCTAGCGTCCAAGACCAGCCCGGCCGCAAGCTGCTGATCACAGACGGCGTGTTCTCGATGGACGGCGACATCGGCCCCCTGCCTGCCCTTTGCGACTTGGCCGAGAAATATGGTGCGATCATGATGGTGGATGATGCCCACGCCTCAGGTGTTCTGGGCCGCCATGGGCGCGGCACGGTCGATCACTTCCAGGTCCACGGAAGGGTGGATATTCAGGTTGGAACTCTTTCCAAGGCAATAGGCGCTCTTGGCGGCTACGTCTGCGGCACCCACGAGCTGATTGACTTCCTCTATCACCGTGCGCGGCCGTTCTTGTTCTCGACATCGCATCCGCCGTCGGTTGCAGCCACCTGCAGTGCGGCCTTCGATGTGCTTGAGCAAGAGCCGGAGCGGATTGAAAAGCTGTGGGAGAACACGCGCTTCTGGAAAAAAGAGCTGGGCTTGCTCGGATTCGACATCGGGGGAAGGAATACGCCTGCGAGCGAAACACCGATTACCCCCATCATCATCGGCGACGGCAAGCTTACGATGGATTTTTCGCGCCAGCTATTCAACGAAGGTGTGCTGGCAACGGGAATCGCCTATCCGACAGTTCCGGAAGGCAAGGCGCGCCTTCGCACCATCATGACCGCAACCCACACGAACAAAGAAATGGAGCAGGCGTTAGAGGTGCTCGAAACGGTCGGGCGCAGGATGGGAATTCTGGGGTGACGGCCTAAGGAATCAAAGACTCCGGCAGGCGCGGTGCCGCAGCGATCGATCTGTTGGGCGACCCCGGGCTATCGTCTACCGCGAGATTGCGGCTCCACGTAATTCTTGGGATAAAGCACGACGGAACGACGCAGGCCTTCCCCTGCACTTTCGGTCCGCAGATCCTGTTCATCTCGCAGAGCCAAATGCAAAATGCGGCGCTCGCGCGAAGACATGGGCGCAAAAGTATACGGGGAGCCGGTTTGGCGAACTTTGTCGGCCGCGACTCTGGCCGAAAGCCGCAGCTCTTCCAGCCGCGCCTTGCGGTGGCCCAAGCAATCGAAACTGATCTTCTCGTGTTCGTTGCCGGTTAGGCGAAGCATTTCCATGGCGAGGAGTTCGAGCGAACGCAGGAGCTCGCCGCCGCGCCCAAGAAGAAGTTGCGCGTCAGGGCCGGCGAATTCCACCAATATCTCCGGCCGTTCCCACTCCCGGTTATCTTCGATGGGAGGATCAACGGTGATGCGGTATTTGAGCTTGAAGCCCGCGTGCCTGACCACGGGGCCGAGAAACGAATTGAGCTGGTTTGCTGCCTGGATTTTGTCCATAGAAAGCTACGTGCTTTGAGCGGTGAGCCTGGAGCAACTCCTGACACCCGCATGATATTCCACTTTTGCTTTTCGCTTGTCCGCTCGATGTCCGAGCGTGAAGCTATTTATCTTTCTTCCTCGCCCGCTTGGCGGCCAGCTCGCGCATTTCCCGGCCGAGTTCGGTACGGTTCATCACCCACGTCTGCAGAATCATGATCACGTTGCTCAAAGCGTAGTACAGGTTCAGACCGGCAGGCATGCGGAAGAAGAAGAAACCCATCATCAACGGCATCATGATGTTCATCATGCGCTGTTGCGCAGGGTCCATCCCGGCTTGGGGTGTCATCTTCTGGGTAATCCAGAAGCTCACCACCACCAAGGCCGTCAAAATGAAGTATGGATCCGCAGCCGAGAGGTCGTGGATCCACAGCCAGTGCGCCTGCCGCAGATCGATCGCCGTGCTCAGCACCTTGTAGTAGGCGATGAAAAAAGGCATTTGAATCAGCAATGGCAGGCAGCCGCTCGCGGGATTTACGTTTTCCCGCTTATAAAGATCCGCGATCTCCTTGTTCATCTCCTGCTTGCGCGGATCGCGCATGCTGTACTTCTTGTACTTCTCCTGAATCGCCTTCATCTGCGGCTGCACGCGCTGCATCTTCAGCGCAGACTTCAACTGGTAAAAGCGCAGAGGCAGCAGAGCGAGGGTGATGACGATGGTTTGCAGAACGATGGACCAGCCCCAGTTGTGGACAAACTGGTTCATCCAGCGCAGCCAAATAAACAGCGGGCGGGCAATCAGCGTGAACCAGCCAAAATTGACCATGGTGCGAAGGTCTTTGGCCGCGCCGCTGATGGTTGGGACTGAGACAGACTCGAGAACGGGAAGCGCCTTGGGACCTACAAAGAGTCTTCCGGTCGAAGTTCCCGGTCGACCGAAGGCCGCCCCGATCACCTGGGCAGTCCGGGTTTCGTTCGGCTTATTGGCGTCGGGAATAAGCTCAAGTGGATTATTCAGGGTGACAGCCATAAGGTTCTCAGGCGTGTCGGGGATGAAAACCGCCGCGAAGTACTGGCTGCCTGCCCCAATCCAGTTGAAAGAGCCATGCAGAGTATTTCCGCCAGAAATTTTGTTGACGCTGATGTGCTCGGTGCTGTCGTTGAATTGATGTTCGAGTTGACCGGAGGCGAAGCCGGCGAGCGTCGTCTGATCCCCGAAGCCTGAAGGCCACGCCGGGAAGGCATAAACCGGGCTTCCGTTCGAGAACACTGCGACATCCATGCTGACCACATAGTTGCGGTCGAAATGAAAGCTCTTGCGGACGGTGAGTCCGCCGCTCGAATAGTCGAATTGAATCTGCGCGGGCGCCTGCAGTGTGGCTGCCGGGGTGCTCGGAACGTAGAGCCCGGAGTTCAGGGTGTTGCGCAGGCCTTCGTCATAGGTCCAGAGCGATAGTGGATAGCCGTACTTGGCCGCAGCCTTGGCGTTGACCATATCGAGCGGATGACCCTGATCGTCATTGAACTTTTTCAGGATCCATGATTTCGCCTGGGCGCCGCGATTGGTGAAGGTGATGCGATAAAGGTCGTTCTCAATGACCGTTTCCGACTCTGCGGTCGCCTGTTGTTCGGTGCGCGTTAAGGCAGCTGCCATTCCCTGGGCTGGGCTTACCTTCGCCCCTGCGGGCTGTGTCGAAGGCGCACCCGATTGAATGGGCTGCTGCGTGGGTTGCGCCGTGCTCCTCTGCTGTTGCGGCGCTGGGGGCGCGTACTTGCGCATGTAGAACTGCGCGCCGAAGATGGCGATCGCCATCAGCAGGAAAACCAGCAGGATGTTTTTGTCCATGCCGGGTTCGGATTGCGGATTCTTGTATTCAGGCATCTTCAGGCCGTGTGGAGACCGACGCTCTCTGGCTCTCCGGCAGGCGCGCTTTTCGCCGATCGGGGAAGGTGGTTGGTCCGGCGGAGCACGGCTCCGCAGCGGTTGGTTATTCCCTGAGCCGGCACGGGATCGTATCCGCCGCGGACGAAGGGATGGCAGCGCAGCAGCCGCCCCATCGCCAGAGCCGACCCGCGCAGAACGCCGTGCCTATCCAAGGCTTCCATTGCGTATTCGGAACAGGTTGGAGTGTAACGACAGGATGGAAGAAACAGAGGTGAAAGCACCCGCTTGTATACATGCAGGAGCGCGATCAGACACTCGGCTGGGATGCGGCTCAGTTTCAACGCTTCTCTTTCTGCAACGTCTTTCCCACTACTACGAATGCTTTGGCGAGTTCGTTCCGGAGCTCGGAAAACTCTGCTCCGAGCAACGTCCGCTTGGGATTGATGACAATGTCGGCATCGAACCCCGGGGAAACGCCCTGCAATCGCACCGCTTCCCGCAACCTCCGCTTCATCCGATTGCGCTCTACGGCTCCGCCGAGCGCCTTGCTGACCGTGAACCCAACTCGAGTCCCCATGCCCGGTTCTGAGGTCCCACTCGCACGCGGCGCGTAAAAAACCGTCAAGTGAGCGGCAAAGTGACGGCGGCCCTGCTTATACACTCGCTCAAAGTCCGCGCGCCGCAATAAACGCCGGTTCTTAGGGAAACTATTCTTGACAGTTTGCGTCACAGCGGCTTTGAAAACGGCTCCCGACCTCAGGGTTTTTGCTGAGCCTTGATGCAAGAAGCCTGATGCCGATTTCCTACTCGCGGAACCCAGGTTTAACGGAAACTCTCTTGCGCCCCTTGGCGCGGCGCCGCGAAATCACGGCGCGTCCGCTCTTGGTCTTCATACGGGTGCGAAAGCCGTGCGTCTTTGAGCGGCGGCGACGGTTCGGCTGGAATGTACGTTTGGGCATGAAAAATCCTGCGCTCCTGTTTTCGACAAAACTGCGAATGAGTGAAGGAAAAGTATAAATGACGGCAGGAGAAACGGTAAACCGGGGCTCCGCGCCCAGGCCCACCGCCGGTTGGTTCAACAATCCATCGTCGAGCTCGTGGCTCGTCCGGTGAGCACCTCGCCTTGCGATTGGATCTCGATGCCGCTCGGGACTTCGATGTCTTCATTCCTCGGAATCCAACCCTAGGAATACGATCCTATCCAGGACCGACGCGCGTCGAAATCCCGCGTTGCACAAGGATTGCAGCAGTTCCATCTTCCTCGCGCGACAGAAATTTCCGCCAACGTTTTGATTCTGTTCAAACAAGAATTTTCGACGAAAAGATTTCCACAAACGGAATTTTTTTGTGCTAGTATGCCGTTCTGTCGAATCAATTTTTGGGTTTGTCCACGCCAGCTCATGAACTTTACTTCTCTGCTGGCAACTAGAGCGACTCTGTACTGCTGATCAGGTTTATACAAGGGCCAGTCCCAGCCGCGGCCCGCAAGAAAATTTAATACATTATGTCCGTTCCGACTCCTACACTCAGTCCGAATCCTTGGTTGCGCGTTTTGGACGCGCTCGAAAAGAAAATCAACCGGCACTCATACGATACTTGGCTTAAGCCCACCCGTTATTCCCATTCAAGCAACGGCATCATGTACGTCCGGGTTCCCACCTCGGACTTCCGCCATGTGCAGGACAAATATGCTGATTTGATTCAGGAAGCGCTCGACAGCCTGAACATGGATTATCAAGACGTTCAGTTCGTCACACCCGAAGACGATCCGGCCGCGACCCCTGTGCGCCACGACGGCGGGCTCTCAGCACCCGTTCCGGTGAATTCCAGCCCTGCCCCATCGACACCGTTTGCCTCCTCGCAAGCTCGCTTCGATTGGGACGGCGCGGCGCAACTGAATCCGCGTTACACCTTCGACGCTTTCGTCATTGGCAGCGGAAACCAGTTCGCTCATGCCGCCTGCCAAGCGGTTTCGCAGCGCCCTTCGAAGGCCTATAACCCGCTGTTCCTGTACGGGGGCGTTGGCATGGGCAAGACCCACCTCATGCAAGCCATTGGGCACGAGGTGAAGCGCGGACAACCGCATGCGGCCATCCTCTACATCTCGAGCGAGAAGTTCACCAACGAGATGATCAACTCATTGCGCTATGACAAGATGACGTCATTCCGCGACAAGTTCCGCAACGTCGACGTGCTCCTGATTGATGACATTCAGTTTCTCGCCCAGAAGGAACGTACCCAGGAAGAGTTCTTCCACACCTTCAACGCTCTGCATGAGTCGATGAAGCAGATCGTCATTGCGAGCGACCGTCCGCCAAAAGAGTTGGCCGAGATCGAGGACCGCCTCCGCAGCCGCTTTGAGTGGGGACTGATCGCAGACATTCAACCTCCAGATCTTGAAACCAAGGTTGCCATTCTGCAGAAGAAGGCCGAACAGGAGCATGTCACTCTACCTACCGATGTGGCTCTGTTCATTGCTTCGAACATCCGGTCCAACGTTCGCGAGCTGGAGGGCGCACTCATCCGTTTGGTGGCGCATTCGTCTCTGATCGGGGCAGAAATCTCGCTTCAGTACGCGCAGCAGGTGCTCAAGAATTTCATCGACTCTCAAGCGCGCAAGGTCACGATCGAATCGATCCAGAAAGCGGTCGCCGAGCAGTTTGGCCTCAGGCTCATTGAGATCAAAGCCAAAAACAACTCGCGTGCGATCGTTTATCCGCGGCAGATCGCCATGTATTTGGCCAAGCACATGACCGAAGCATCGCTGCCTGAGATCGGGCGTCAATTCGGTGGCAAGCATCACACCACGGTCCTGCACTCGGTTGAGAAGATCGAGGAGACGCGGAAACAGGACAAGGATTTGAACAGGCTGCTGAACAAACTTACCGAGCAATTAGGCGGATAAACAGCAGTTTGGGACACGTTTTCCAGTTTTCAGCATGGTCTTGCGAACCAATCACTGTGCGGAAATTGTGGAAGGTGTGGGAGAGCAGGGCGAAATTCGAGCCCAGCACCGGATTGTTCGGGGGCGTGCACGGAAATCGGGACTGATCTTCGACACGAACTCTGGGGCGGCAAATGGCGTAGGCAATGAAGTTGGACCTGATTTCCACTTTTCCGACGTCCCTACTGCTTCTGCTGTTTTTTATTGAGTTTGAATTTAATATAGGAAAGTCCTAATAGTCGGCGGGTTGTGGTCTCACATTCAAAGTCCACCGACAGGGGTTTCTGTTTATGCCGGTTGAAGCGATCGCGTCTGCTGCGGGAACGACCACCATGGAAATCACAGTCAGCAAGTTCGAATTGCTCCGGGAACTCTCGGCCACCCAGGGAGTAGTCGAGCGCAAGACCACGATTCCCATTCTTTCCAATTACCTGTTCGAGGCTGCCGGCGATCGCCTGTCCCTGACTGCGACCGACCTCGACTTGAGCCTGCGCACCTCCTGTAGCGCCAAGGTGAAGAAGGAGGGCTCCTGTACTATTCCTGCGCGCAAGCTGCACGACTACGTGAAGCTCCTACCCGATGCCGACATCACCATCAAGCTGCTTGAAAATCACTGGGTCAGCATTCGCTGTGGCAGGTCGAATACGAAGATGGTCGGCATGGCTCGAGCGAATTTTCCCAGCTTGCCCGTGTTCCCGACTGCGGGCGTGGTGAAAATTCCCGCTCAGGTCCTGCGCGGCATGATTGCCCGTACCAGCTTTGCGATCGCCAACGAAGAATCCCGTTACACGCTGAATGGCGCGCTCATGGTGTTGAAACCGGAGTCGATCACCATGGTGGCGACCGACGGGCATCGCCTGGCGCACGTAGAGCGTGCCGGTGAAAAATTTGACGGCGTTTCTGGCGAACTGAAGACCCTGGTGCCGAAGAAGGCCATGGATGAACTGCGCTCCCTGGTAGACGCAGAGGACGAGGTTGAGACCATCGAGTTCGCGAAGGATGAATCAACGCTCTTTTTCCGCATCGGGTCACGACTTCTGACCTCGCGCCAACTGACAGGACAATTCCCCAACTACGAAGCGGTTCTTCCCAAGGACAACAGCAAGAGCATCGCGCTGCACGGAGACGACCTAGCCGCAGCCATAGCGCGCGTGGCTCAGTTTGCCGATGAGCGCTCGCGTGCAGTCCGGCTGAAGCTGGAAAAGGGCGAGCTGAAGCTTTCAGCTTCTTCCACCGAGACCGGCGAGTCGGAAGACTCGATTGAGATCGACTATAACGGCGAGCCGATGACGATTGGCTTCAACGCCCAATACATCACGGACTTCCTGAAAGCGGCCGGAGCAGGTGACGTTCGCCTGGAACTTAAGGACGCCCAGTCGGCCGGCCAGCTCCGTCCGGCTGAGGGCGAGGACTACAAGTACCGATACATCGTGATGCCGATGCGGATCTGAGGCCGGATGCGCGCCGGGGGATATCTATCAATCCTGGTCTTACCAACGACCGGACAGGATAGATCCATTCGGTATACAGGTACTTATCTGAAAGGTCAGGCGTCAAAGCTCGACTGCCCTCGACGCCCTTGAACCCCCAAACTGCAGGCGGGTCAGGCAAGCTGGAACGTTCAATTTTTGGGCTGCTTACGTCTATTTCGTGGTAACATTCCTTCCGACTCGGGTACTTGGGAAAAGGGGCCTGCTCACTGAAGCTTCAATGGAAGCTAAGGAGGCCTCATGTCTCGGAAGTGCCTGGTTCTGTTTCTACCGGTTCTTTTCCTTCTCCCGCTCGTCACCCCAGCCGCAGCCAAAGATCTGATTCCCGCAGGAACGGTCATTTACTGCATCATGGACGAGCCCAATTTCTCCTCGAAAACCGCCCAAGTCGGTGATCCAGTGCTTTGTAACCTGGGACCGCTGCGCTCCTTCGGGCATTCGGTATTTCCGCGCGGCGCGCAGCTCAGCGGACATCTGCAGGACTACAAAGACCCCGGGCACTTGTGGGGCAAAGGATCGCTGTCACTGGAATTCGACCGTCTGATTTTGCCCAATGCCGAGGTCCTGCCGCTCACGGCCAAGATTATTTCTGCTCCGCACCAGAGGGTGGACAAAGCCGGATCGATCAAGGGCAAAGGGCATCCCAAACGGGATGCGCTTCTCTGGGCGGTCCCTGTCTTCTGGCCGATTAAGATTCTTACTCTACCCGCGCGCGGGCCCTTCCCGACCCTAAAGGGCGAAAGCCGCCTGGCCTTGCGCCTAATGGAAGATGTCGAGCTGCCATTGCCGATGACAGCGAGGAACTATCCGACGCCTCCCTGGGTCAACCAGAACAGCAGCTATCGCGCGCCCTCATCGATCCAGCCCGCTTCCGATCGCGCGCCGCGACTTATCCCACGCTCAGAGTACACCTCGACGGCTGTGGCTCCGTCGGTGCAGCCCGCGGCCTCGACCTTGACGAGCCGGGTTAGCTACGTACCTGCGCAACCAGTCACCATCATCGCCCTGCAAGCCGGTTCTGCTGTGCTCGCCCGCGATTACTGGGTTGAGGGCGGGAACATACACTGCGTGGCAGAAAACGGAGCGGAGCAGCAGGTTCCGCTCAGTGCAGTTGATCTAGCGCAGACGGTGAAGGTAAATCAAGAGCGCAACGTGGACTTTGCCTTGCGCTCAAGAGGTGCGGTCGAGCAGTAGGATCGTCAGAGAGCGCAAGCGCCGGTAGATGGACTTCGGGTAACCTCTGACACAAGGAGGCATCGGGCGAAACCCGATCGTGTGAGCCGGCTGGTCCGGTGGATCAGAGCGCGAATTGTCGCCCGAACACCAGAGTTACTGCGTCTGAGTCGGAGGAGCGGCCTTCTGCAAGGTGATCTTGTGCGCGGCTACGCATTCGGTGGCAGGATCGTAGTCGAGGGTTGCGGAGAGGTCTTCCTTGGTAGCTTCGAATTCCAGGGGAGGCCGCCGCACGCGCGATGGAAGACCGGTAAACTTGGCCTTGCCCTCAGCGTTCGTTCCGACTTCGAGATCCAGTCTGTGAAATCCTCCGAATCCGTATGCGATGTGGACCTTCACGCTAGCGGCGTAGACCGGCTTGGAATCTGGCCCAAGCACGGTTACTTCGAGCGAGCAGCGCCCCAAGCTCCCATCCACAACCGCGGGCTTTTCGGGAGCTTGCCCCTCCAACCAACCAGTGCAGACCAACCAGAGAACACAAACCGAGAACAGGCGATTCATGGCCGAGATTATAGTCTCCCCATTTGGGTTCTGGATCTGGGTTGAAGTTGGAGCAGCCTTTTCGATCCGAAAATGGAGGCCGCTTTTCAACTGAACGCGGGGGGATCTTCTAAACTGAGGTTATGACCGACATAGGAAAGGTGCTTCTCCTTCTCGGACTGGTTATGGCCGCTGCCGGCTTGTTTTTCATCTTATTGGGAAGGACGAACCTTCCTCTTGGCAGATTGCCGGGCGACATCGTTTATCGTGGGAAGCACACGACGTTTTATTTTCCGCTGGCCACCTCGATCCTGGTGAGTCTGGTGTTGTCGTTGGTGCTGTATCTGATCGGGAGGTTTCGGCACTAACACGATTTTCGAGTCTCGCTCAATCCCTGGCTGAGGCTCTGAATGAGGATGGATAAGAATCAAATGTCAGGCAGTTGAGTGCGAGCGATTCGAGGAGTCACTACTCGGTCAGCCAACCCCACCAGTTGCCACATTCAATTTCACTAGGCGAGAAGTGGAGCGTCTTGTCGCTCTTTTCCACCCAAAGATAAGCGTGTTCGGCGCGGTCATTCACGGTTACTTGAACCAGGACGCCACTTCCACTCGAGTAGGAACAATCAACGCGATGCGATTTAATAATTCCCCAATCGCCTGAAGGCCCCCAGTCGCGATAGAAGTCGCCAAAGCTATAGTTGGCGTACTTTGCCGGATGCTGCTTCCAGTCCGGATCCTGCATCCACAATGCGTAGGCACGCTCCACGTCTTTTTCTTCGAGCGCGGTAAAGAACTTGTGGACCACGCGTCGCTCGGGGTAGTGGCGGAAGTGATATCCGACCCAGGCGACGATCAGCGCGATCAATACGAACGAGATGATGCGACGCCTACGCCGTCGGTCGCGAGCCTCGTCGTACTGCTGAGCGTCCATCAGGGACATGACTTACTTAGCATAATGGAATCCGGCGAGGAAGAAAAAGTTCCCAGCAAGTCGCGAGCGATCCACCACTCGCGGAACCACCCTAGCTCAGGAGCGCAGCAGCTTTATTAATTCTATATTTGCAGAATGACAGTATATAGCCTTAAATTTTAGGATCTTCGCCATCAGCGCCCAGAACCAGCATCAGGAATGGAAATCTGCTGCTGCTTGGCGGGGTTTCTGTGGGATGACTTCCCACTTTTGATCAACGTGATTCTTGCCATACTTGGTGGCAGCCCCGCACCAGAGTCCACGGCGTTCAGCTGCGCTACAATGCACGTTCCCATGGATTTGGCGAGTATTCACGAAAGCCTCGCTCCCTTTCTAGAAAACAACACCCTCTCTAGGGAGCAGCTGGCCCATATCTCTGCGCATTTGGAGCTGCTGTTGAAGTGGAATCTGCACGTGAATCTAACCTCGATTCGGTCTGCCGAGGACATCGTCAGACGCCACTTCGGCGAGTCGCTTTTTGCAGCGCGCAAGCTGATGCCGTTGATTCCCTCGCCGGCGTCTCTGGTGGACTTTGGCTCGGGCGCCGGCTTTCCAGGAATTCCCATCAAGATCTGGATTCCAGAGCTCCGTGTCAGGCTGATCGAATCCCGACAGAAGAAGGCGACATTCTTGAACGAGGTCATCCGAACCCTGCAGCTCCAAGATGTCGCCGTTGCTAATCTTCGCGCCGAGGAACTTGGTACCCAGGCCGAGGCGGTCACGTTGAGGGCTGTCGAGAAATTCGAAAGTGCGCTGCCCGTCGCGCAAGGACTGGTTCGGCCGGGAGGGAAATTGGCGCTACTAATTGGATCGCAGCAGGCTTCGATCGCGAGTTCCCTCTTGCCTCAATTCAGCTGGAGAGCGCCTAGCCAGATCCCCCTTTCAACCTCACGAATTTTGTTGATTGGCCAAGCCCCACAATAGACGTGCTCGCTCTCGATCGACCATGTTCCACGTGGAACACCAGCTGGAAGAAGGCGGGTTTAGGGATAGGTCGATCGCCCGCGAGATTCAAATCTCTGCTTTGTTCCACGTAAGCCACCGGCGAATGTTCCACGTGGAACATCGACGTACCGGGCGCACATAAGTCGGGGTTTCCAGGTGTGGAAAGAGAGGCCCGCAACTCCCGCAACCCTCTGCGAACTCAGGAAATGCAATTCACTAGTACCTGCACAGCACTCCGGCATTGAATTGGCGACGAAGCCGGACTATGCTGACTTTGCTCTCGCATTTCTCCAAGAACAACTCCCATGGCTCGCATTATCGCTGTCGCCAATCAAAAGGGCGGCGTAGGGAAGACTACGACCGCAATCAATCTCTCGGCTTCACTCGCCTCCGCCAATCTCAACACGCTCCTGGTGGATTGCGATCCGCAATCGAACGCTTCGAGCGGTGTCGGTCTCGGCAAGGATCCAGATCGAAACAACACCTACAAGGTGCTGGTTGGAGACTGCGATGCGATCAGCGCCCTCCAGCCCACCGCACTTGAACGGCTTTTCGTCTTGCCGGCGCACAAAAACCTGGTGGGCGTAAATTTCGAGCTTGTCGATGCCAATGAAAGGGAGTTTCGCCTGCGCAACGCGTTGAATACGCTGCGGGAGAAATTCAATTTCATTGTGGTGGACTGTCCGCCGGCCCTGGATCTATTGACCCTGAATTCTCTGGTCGCGGCAGACTCTGTGTTGATCACCATGCAGGCCGAGTATTTCGCGCTGGAAGGAATTTCAGAACTGCTCGACACCATTGAGCGCATTCGCGGCGTCTTGAATCCCACCCTCGAGATTGAAGGCGTGCTTCTGACCATGTTCGATGAACGCACGAATCTCGCACAGCAGGTGACAGCGGAACTAAAGAGGTTTTTCGGCGAGAAGGTTTTCAGCACCACGATTCCCCGTAATGTGCGGCTGGCCGAAGCGCCGAGCCACGGGAAGCCAGTGCTCTTGTATGACGAAAAGTCGCGGGGTGCCGAGAGCTACTTGCAGCTGGCGAAAGAAATCATTGCCAGGCGCATGCCAGGCTTCGTGGCTTTCCCGGAGCCGGAGACGGAAAGCACCAATGGAGAAGAGAAGCGAGTGGTCAATGCTTCGCGCTGGCGCGGTTGGCGGGAGCGCAACAAGCTGATCACCATGGATTTGAAAGGATGAAGAGGGCATGGCGCGCCCACTCGTAGAAGGCATAGTACGGGGGTACGCCGACAACGGGACGCAGCGGGATTCAATTATATCGTGTCACGATATAATTTTTCTGGAGAGCTGATTCATGAGCGTCATTGAAGAACACAAAGAAAAACGTCGTGCACTCGGGCGCGGACTGGATTCGCTGCTTCCTTCCGGACCCCGCCTGGCCACTGCCACTGTGCCGCAACCCGCGGTGATGCCTCCCCCGATCGTCCCCGGCCCAGCCGCCGCCCTCTCCGAGGTGGCGGAAATTCGCGCCGGCTCTCGCGCCGGGGATCTCGTCGAGCAAATTGCCCTCGATTTGATCGATCACAACCCTTATCAGACGCGGACGAAGTTCGACGAGGTGGCCCTCAATGAACTGGCGGAGTCGATCAAAGAAAGCGGGCTGGCTCAACCTGTGGTGGTGCGCCCTGGGACAAATGGACACTACATCCTCGTGCTCGGTGAACGGCGATGCCGCGCCTCGAGGCTGGCAGGAAAGGCCACGATTCCCGCCATCATCCGCCATTTGGGCAATGAACAGGCAGCGGAGCTGACTCTCATTGAAAACCTGCAGAGGCAAGACCTGAATTGTCTGGAGCAGGCCCACGCCTTTCAACGATTAAGCCGGGAATTCAATCTTACGCAGGAGCAGATCGGCAAGCGCGTCGGGGCTTCGCGAGAATCGATCGCGAACTACATGCGGTTGCTCAAGCTGCCCTCGGGCGTGCTCGATCTAATCGGCGAGGGAAAGCTCGGATTCAGTGAGGCCCGCGTTCTGCTTGAGGCCGCAGCCCATCTCGACGCCGAGGGTCTGGTGAAGTTCGCTCAAGACGCAGTCGACCGGGATTGGACAGTGAAGGAACTCAACGCCCATGTCAGTCGCCTCAAGAACCCTTTGACCGACGCCTCCAGCACGAAAGAGGAGAAGCGCATCGATCCTAATGTCGCTGACGCCGAACGCAGGCTGCGCGAATCGCTCGGCCTGCACGTTCAGGTGGTCGCTCGTTCCCAAAATCAGGGCAAAGTTCTCATCCGGTATGAGAGCATCGATGATTTCGACCGCATTCTCGAGTCGCTGGCGCGAAACTAATGAATCCGGGTGGGCAAGAATCAACGTAGTCAGAAGTGGGAGAAGCCCGGTTATCTTAAGGCCAAAGCTAGGTTGATTCCTTTCCCCCGGCTTGATTTGGTCGTTTTGAGTGGGAGTTCCCTAGGATTCGAGAGCGCCCCATTCCCCTGGGAGCTGGATTGGCCTGAAAGAGGGCCTGCGTCGGGTTTCCTTTCCTCATGGCTTCACGGAACGAATGCTTTCCTGCTGGGCTTAACCTTTGACGGGTGGCGAGACCAGGCTGGCCGCTCGGACGAGCTTGGGATCGGGTTATCTCCTTTAGGACTCGTCTTTCTTGACACGTTCAGGTACAAT
>Ga0207667_10001125_pt1 | contig 33757 bp, 32 predicted proteins | sample KBSCornC52_FD_184301 | JGI IMG/M metagenome (GOLD analysis project Ga0207667, IMG submission 184301) | Corn rhizosphere microbial communities from Kellogg Biological Station, Michigan, USA - KBS Corn C5-2 (SPAdes) (version 2) | ecosystem: Host-associated > Plants > Roots > Rhizosphere > Soil ...
CCGCCATGATCTCCTGCCGCAGCGCATCCGGGTCGTCGAAGTCGTCGTGCGCCAGCTCGAGCTGGGTGCGCAGCGCTGCCAGCGGGGTGCGCAGTTCGTGGGCGGCATCCGACACCATCTGCTTCTCGCGGTCGACCGAGAGCCGGATGCGCTGGAGGAAGGCATTGAGGGTCGCGGCGAGCTGCGCCAACTCGTCGCCCGAGGGGTCGACCGGGAGGAGGTCGGCATCCACCGAATCGCCGAGTTCGCCCGCACGGCGGCGCAGCCGCTCGACCGGGCGGAGGGCGGCGCGCGCGAGCAGCCAGGACGCGAGCACGAAGGCCGCCATCAGGGCGGCTCCTCCGATGATCAGGACCCGGTCGAGGCCCTCCTCCGCGAGTTCGTGGGCCGCTCCGCTCCGCGCGGCCCAGAGCTGCCAGGTGCCGTCCGCGGTCGTGAAGGTACGGCTCGCCAGCGTGTACGGGACGCCATCGGCCGTGGTGCGGATGACCCGGTGGTCGCCATTCTCATGCTCGACCCGCTCCTGCAGCTCTTTCGGCATCGTGTTCTGCTCGACCGCTCCACTCGGATCGCGGATCTCGACGAGCACGCCTGGTCCAGGTTGATCGATGTGCTCGCCCGCGTTGAGCGTGAGGTCGCTGATGAAGGGAGTGAGATCGCTGGTCGCGAGCGTGGCGTCCGTGCTCTCCAGCAGGGAGTTCACCTGCACCCGCGCCAGGAGCACGGCGGCGGTCAGCAGCACGAGCGCCAGCAGGCTGCTCCCGATGGTGAGTCGGGCGCGCACCGAGAGCCGGCCGCGGATCACGGCAGCGCCTCGGCGCGGTACCCCACCCCGCGCACGGTCGCGATGCGCATGCCGGGGCTCAGCGGATCCAGCTTGCGCCGCAGGTAGCCGATGTACTGATCGACCACGTTGGGGTCGATGTGCTTGCTGGTGCCCCACACCTCGTCCAGGATCCGGGTGCGGTCGTGCGCGACCCCCGGTTCGCTCAGCAGGAATCGCAGGAGCGCGAACTCCTTGACACTGAGCGGAACGCGCTTGCCGTCGACGCCGATCGTCAGGGTCGTGGTGTCGAGCGCCAGTCGCCCGAGCTCGAGAACCGGACGCGGTGCGGACGCCTCACGACGGATCATGGCTCGCAGGCGAGCGCTCAGCTCGGCGAAGGCGAACGGCTTGATCAGGTAGTCGTCGGCGCCGGCGTCGAGGCCCTTCACGCGATCCTCGACCGCGTCGCGTGCCGTCAGCAGCAGAACCGGGAGTAGCAGGCCCTGCTCGCGGATCCGACGGCAGACCTCGAAACCGCTCATCTCGGGCAGCATCACGTCGATCGCGGCGGCTGCATACGTTTCGGTGGCGACGGCGACGAGGGCGGCGACGCCGTCCTCGACGACATCGACCTCGTAGCCCTCATCGGTGAGCCCGCGTTTGAGCAGCCGGCTCATCGCCGGGTCGTCTTCGACCACCAGCACGCGGGGCACGGTCAGACCACGCCGGTCGTCCCGAGCAGGGTTCCGATCGCGAAGGTGGCCCCGAGCGCCAGGGCACCGCCGACGACGACTCGGATCGTCGGCCGCAGCGGCGGGCTCTTGCCGATGCGGGCCGCGAGCCACCCGGTCGCCGCCAGCGCGATCAGCACGGCGGCGAAGGTCACCGGGACCCGGATCGCTGCGGGCAGCAGCAGGATCGCCAGCAGCGGCAGCACAGCACCGATCACGAAGGCCACGGCCGACGCGCCCGCGGCGTGCCACGGGCTGGCCACATCGTTCTGGTCGATGTTGAGCTCGGCCTGCAGATGCGCGGCCAGCGCGTCGTGGGCGGTCAATTCCTCGGCGACGGCGCGGGCGGTCTTCTCGGAGATGCCGCGCGCCTGGTAGAGCTCGGTGAGTTCCTGCAGCTCCTCGTCGGGGAAGTCCCGCAGCTCGGCGGTCTCTTTCGCGATCAGGGCTCGCGTGGTGTCGCGCGAACTGCTCACCGAGACGTACTCGCCGAGCGCCATCGAGATCGCGCCCCCGACGAGACCGGCGAGGCCGGCCGTGGCGATGGCCGGCAGGTTCGGCGTGGCCCCGGCGACGCCGACCACGATGGCGGCCACCGAGACGATGCCGTCGTTGGCGCCGAGCACCCCGGCGCGCAGCCAGTTCAGGCGGCTCGCGACGCCGGCGCCATGCGGCTCGTCGTGGTTCTCGGTGGGCGGCGTGGACAGGGCGCTCATGGATGCCACCCAATCACCCGCGAGCCGGTCGCGCCAGCGAGGGCAGGCTCACCTATCCGGCGCCGTCGCCGGTCCCGTGACAGCCCGAACGCAGAGAAGCGCCGCCCGGCGGACCGGACGGCGCTTCTGTGAAGGTGCTGGACTAGGCGAGCTTGATCGCGGCGGCCTGCGGGCCCTTCTGGCCCTGGGTCACCTCGAACTCAACGCGCTGTCCCTCTTCGAGGCTGCGGTAGCCCGATGCCTCGATGGCGGAGTAGTGGGCGAACAGATCCTGCGATCCGTCGTCGGGGGTGATGAAGCCGAAACCCTTTTCGGCGTTGAACCACTTCACGGTTCCAGTGGGCATTCTTGTACTGCTTTCTCTACTGCTCGGCTCCGTCGTTCGGAGCGGATCGTCGCGGTGTCTTTGATCCGCTCATGCATGACACGGACGCCGCCGGCGGCGGAGTTCGTGTCACTTACCTGCGCAACACAACAACTAAGTGGCAACCGTATAGCATGCGACGGCCCTTCCGAAGAGCCTTACGCAAGATTTCATCGAACCGAAATACAAGCGAGATCAGGGGTTCTGACGCGCCGAACGGGTTTGAGGGCCGTTGCTCAGGTGGGAGCGTTACGCTCAACCATCTAGAGCATTCGCTCGCTCCGCCGACTGAGAAGTCGTACATCGACTTTTTCGAGGCCGCATGTCTCCCACATCCTCACTCGGCGCCGTGCGCACGACGACCCGCCGCGCGGTCGACGCGCCGACACCGATCAGTTCGTACTCGGGCCTGCTGGGCGCGATCCGCGCCGCCGGCCTGCTCGAACGGAGCCGGGTCTTCTACTACAGCGTCTTCGCGACCCTGGTCGTGGCGCTCGGCGGTGCGATCACGGGGTTCGTGATGCTGGGCCATTCCTGGCTTCAGCTGATCATCGCGGGCGCCCTGGGCATCATCTTCACTCAGTTCGCCTTCCTCGGCCACGAGGCATCGCACCGCCAGGTGTTCGCCTCCGGCCGGGCGAACGACCGTGCGGGTCGCGCCCTGGCATCCGGAGTGGTGGGTATGAGCTACTCCTGGTGGATGAACAAGCACACCCGGCATCACGCGAATCCGAACACGATCGGACGAGACCCCGACCTCGACGTCGACGTCATCTCGTTCATCGAGCAGGATGCCGCATCGGCCCGCGGACTGCGCGCCCTGATCACCCGCCACCAGGCGGCCCTCTTCTTCCCCTTCCTGCTGTTCGAAGGCATCAACCTGCATGTGAAGTCCTTCGGCCACGTCTTCGGACGCGGAAAGGTCGACGGCCGCGCCCTCGAGATCGCGCTGATCCTGGGCCGGATGGCCATCGTCGTCGGGGCCGTGTTCTGGGTGCTGCCGGTCGGCATGGCCTTCGCCTTTCTGGGCGTCCAGCTCGCCGTCTTCGGCGTCTACATGGGGGCGTCGTTCGCCCCGAATCACATCGGCATGGAGGTCGTGCCCGAGGGCGCGAAGCTCGACTTCCTCAGCAAGCAGGTGCTCACCGGTCGCAACGTGACGGGCGGCGCCTGGATGACGGCGTTCATGGGCGGCCTGAACTTCCAGATCGAGCACCACCTCTTTCCGAGCATGGCCCGCCCGCATCTGCGCAAGACGCGCCTGCTGGTTCGCGAGGTGTGCGCCCGGGAGGGGATTCCGTACACCGAGACGTCCCTGCGCCGCGCGTATGCCATCGTGCTGACCTATCTGCGGGAGATCGGACTCTATTCGGGTCTCGCGACCTTCGACTGCCCGATGGTGGGGCAGTACCGGAGGGTCTAGGCAGCGCCCTGGTCGGGCACGAACCGGTAGCCCATCCCCGCTTCGGTCACCAGGTGCTTCGGAGCCGACGGCTCGGCCTCGAGCTTCTTGCGCAGTTGAGACAGGTAGAGGCGCAGGTAGCCGGTGTCGCTGGTGTACTGCGGTCCCCACACCTCGGTCAGCAGGGTTTCGCGCGTTACGAGCCGCCCGGGATTGCGCACCAGCACCTCGAGCAGGCGCCACTCCGTCGGAGTCAGGCGCACCGGTGACCCGTTGCGGGTGACGACCCGGGCCGAAAGATCGACGGTCACCTCGCCGAACGACACCACCGGCTCGCCGACCGCCGAAGGCGTGCGGCGCCCGAGAGCACGGATGCGCGCCAGCAGCTCATCGGCCGCGAACGGCTTCGTGACGTAGTCGTCGGCGCCCGCGTCGAGGGCCTCGACCTTATCCCACGAGCCGCTGCGGCCCGAGACCACGAGGATCGGCACCTGGCTCCATCCGCGAACGGCCTCGATCACCTGAACGCCCGTGAGACCAGGCATGCCGAGGTCGAGCACGATGATGTCCGGATGCGTCGAGGTCGCGGCATCCAGGGCGGCCTTGCCGTCGTGCGCGGTGACGACTTCGTAGCCGCGGGCGGCCAGGGTGATGCGGAGCGCTCGCAGGATCTGCGGATCGTCGTCGGCGATCAGGATCTTCACGAGTGGACCTCGGGGTTGCGCTGCGGGTTGTGCTCCGGGGTGTGCTCGGGGGTGTGCTCCACCACGGGCAATCCGCGGGATGTCCGCACCACGGGGAGCTCGATCACCATCGTGAGACCGCCGCCCGGGGTGTCCTCCGCCTCGAGCGCGCCGCCCATCGCCTCGACGAATCCCTTCGAGAGCGACAAGCCCAGCCCGACCCCCGCCGTGTTGTCGACGTCGCCCAGACGCTGAAACGGCACGAAGACCTCATCCCGTTTGTCGTCGGGGATGCCCGGACCGCGGTCGATGACCCGCAGCTGGACCCGGTCGCCGAACTGGCTGGTCGCGAGGACGGGCGGCGAACCCGCGGGAGAGAACCGGACCGCGTTGGTCAGCAGATTGACGACGGCGCGTTGCAGGAGCGCCGCATCGGCGTCGACCATCGGGACGGCGGAGAGGTCGAGTGTCACCTGCCCCGGTGCGAGCCGCAGTTCGTCAAGGGCGCCACCCACGACATCGTCGATCGCGACCGGGCGCAGGGCCACGCCCATCACCCCCGCCTGCAGTCGGGTGACATCGAGCAGGTCGGTGACCAGCGCACCGAGGGCATGCAGGCTCTCGTCGGCCGTGGCGAGCAGCTCGGCCTTGTCGTGGGCACTGAGTTTGACGTCGGGGGAGCGCAGCGAGCTCACGGCGGTGGTCGCCGACGCCAACGGCCGGCGCAGGTCGTGGCTGACAGCGGCCAGCAAGGCGCTCCGCAGTTTGTCGGCCTCGGCCAGCGGCTTGGCGCCAGCGGCCTCGCTCGTGAGCCGGCGTTGCACGAGAGCCGAGTCCAGTTGCGAGATGAACGCGTTCAGGATGCGGCGGTCCGAGGGGTCAAGCTCGTGTCCGGTCAGCTCGATCTGCGCGTTCTCGCTCAGCGGGAGGACGGTGTGCTCGTCGTCGCCCGACGCGGGGTCGGGGTCGACGGAGACCGCGACGGTCTCCTCGCCCTGCTTCAGCACCACACTGCGCATGCCGAAGCTCTCGCGCAGGCGCGACACCAGCGCCTGCAGGGCGTCGGCGCCCTGGAGTACGCCGCCGGCGACGGCGACGAGCACCTCGGCCTCCGCAGAGGCACGCGCGGCGAGGCGGGCGCGTCGCGCGGCCTGATCGACGACGAGGCTCACGAGCGCCGCGACCACCACGAAGATGGCCAGCGCCAACGCGTGCAGAGGATCGGTGATCCGGATCAGGTACAGCGGAGGGACGAAGAAGAAGTCGAGTAAGAAGCCGGCGATCACCGCAGACAGCAGGGCGGGCCAGATCCCTCCGACGAGGGCGACGATCACGATCAGCAACTGGAACAGCAGCACATCGCTCGGCAGTGACTGGTTGCTGCGGAACAGGGAGAGCAGCAGGGTCAGCAGCGGCAGCGCCACGACGGCCACGACGAGGCCGGCGATGCGACGCCGCATCGACAACGCGCCCCCGACCGACGGCAGCTGCAACTTGCCCGCCTCGGAGTGCGACACGATGTGCACGTCGATGTCGCCCGAGAGGCGGATCACGTTCGATGAGGTGCCGGCCCCGCCGAAGAAGGTCTGCAGGCGGCTGCGACGACTCACCCCGATGACGAGCTGGGTCGCATTGACGCTGCGCGCGAAGTCCACCAGGGCTGACGGAACCTGCTCGGCCACCAATTGGTGGAAGCTGCCGCCCAGGGTCTCGACCAGCTTGCGTTGGGCGCCGAGGAGGTCGGTGTCGGGGCCGGCCAGACCGTCGGGGCTGGTGACATGCACCGCGAACAGTTGACCTCCGCCGGAGCGCTGCGCGATACGTGCTCCGCGGCGCAGCAGGGTATCGCCCTCCGGGCCCCCGGTGAGCGCCACGACGATGCGCTCCCGCGCCTCCCAGGAGGCCTTGATCCCGTGCTCTTCGCGGTAGGCGCGGAGCGCCGTATCCACTTCGTCGGCCAACCAGAGCAGCGCGAGTTCGCGCAGCGCGGTCAGGTTGCCGAGCCGGAAGTAGTTGCTGAGCGCTGCATCGACCCTCGCGGCGGGGTAGACCAGCCCCTGCGACAGCCGGTCGCGCAGCGACTGCGGGGTCAGGTCGATCAGCTCCACCTGCTCTGCGCCGCGCAGCACCGAATCGGGGATGGTCTCGCGCTGGGGAACCCCGGTGATCTGCTGCACCACGTCGTTGAGCGATTCGATGTGCTGGATGTTCACCGTCGAGATCACGTTGATCCCGGCGTCGAGGATGGCCCGCACGTCCTCCCAGCGCTTGACGTGCTGCGAGCCCGGCGCGTTGGTGTGGGCCAACTCGTCGACCAGCGCGATGTCGGGATGCCGCGCGATGACGGCATCCAGGTCCATCTCGTCGAGAGTCACACCGCGGTGCTCGAGCGAGCGCCGCGGAATCACCTCGAGCCCCTCGACCAACGCCGAGGTCGCAGCTCGACCGTGAGTCTCGACGACCGCGACGACCACGTCCTTGCCTTCGGACAGCAGCCGCCTGCCTTCCTCGAGCATCGCGAAGGTCTTGCCGACGCCCGGGGCGGCGCCCAGCATCACTCGCAGGCGACCCGTGGTCATGGCACTCAGTCTCGCCTATCCGGATCAGTGCTGCTCAGGGCTTCAGGCCCGCCAGCGCGAGGTTGAGCTCCAGCACATTGACGGTGGGCTCGCCGAGGTAGCCGAGCGGGCGGCCGTCGACGTGCTTCTCGACCAGCGCGCGCACCGCATCCACCGAGAGCCCGCGGGCCGTGGCGACCCGGTCGACCTGGATCAGTGCGTATGCCTCGCTGATGTCTGGATCGAGCCCGGACGCCGAGGTCGTGACCGCATCCGCCGGGATCTGGTCGACCGTCACCCCGTCGCTCGTCTGGATGGCGGCCTGGCGGGCCTTGATGGCCGTGATCAGGTCTGTGTTCTCGGGACCGTAGTTCGAGGCGCTGGACGCCGAACCGTCGTAGCCGGTACCGGCCGCGGACGGCCGCGACTGGAACCACTGAGGCAGTGCGTTGCCCTTCTTGTCAGTGAATGACTGGCCGATGAGCGACGAGCCCACCACCTGTCCGTTCTCACGGATCAGCGAACCGTTCGATTGCGACGGCATCGCCAGTCCGATCACCCAGATCACGGCCGGATACAGCACCCCGAGCACGACGGTGAAGACGATCATGGCGCGGAGGGCGACCCACGCGTGACGGGAGAGTTTCATGTCTGTTCCTTTCTGTGGGCCGGTCCTTGCCCGGCCCACCCGCTCCGCGGCACGAGCGTCGTCGCGCCGCTCCGCTGTTCCTTTCTGTGGGCCGGTCCTTGCCCGGCCCACCCGCTCCGGGGCAGCGTCGTCGCGCCGCTTCGCTGGTGTCCTTTCTCTGGTCAGAAGCCCGGAATGAGCGTGACGATGAGGTCGATGATCTTGATCCCGATGAACGGCGCGATGATGCCGCCGAGTCCGTAGATCAGCAGGTTCCGGCTGAGAATGCTCGCGGCCGGACGGGGGCGGTAGTTGACGCCGCGCAGCGCCAGCGGGATAAGCGCCGCGATCACCAGTGCGTTGAAGATGATCGCCGACAGGATCGCCGACGCCGGCGAGTGCAGGCCCATGATGTTGAGAACCGCCAGTCCGGGGAACACCCCGGCGAACATGGCCGGGATGATCGCGAAGTACTTCGCGACGTCGTTGGCGATCGAGAAGGTCGTCAGAGAGCCGCGTGTGATGAGCAATTGCTTTCCGATCCGCACGATGTCGATCAGCTTGGTCGGGTCGGAGTCGAGGTCGACCATGTTGCCGGCCTCCTTCGCGGCCGAGGTGCCGGTGTTCATCGCCACCCCGACATCCGCCTGGGCGAGGGCCGGCGCGTCGTTGGTGCCGTCGCCGGTCATCGCGACCAGGTTGCCGCCCTCCTGCTCCTTCTTGATCAGGGCCATCTTGTCTTCAGGTGTGGCTTCGGCGAGAAAATCATCGACTCCGGCTTCTTCGGCGATCGCCTTCGCCGTGAGCGGATTGTCGCCGGTGATCATCACGGTCTTGATGCCCATCGCGCGCAGCTCGGCGAAGCGCTCGCGCAGGCCGGTCTTGACGACATCCTTCAAGTGGATGACACCGAGCACCGTTCCCGCGCCCGTCGCGTCCTTCCGGGCCACGACCAGGGGAGTGCCTCCGGATTGCGAGATGGCCGTCACCGCGCCATCCAGTTGCTTCTGCACCGGCGCGGGAACCGTGCCGACCCACTGCGCGACCATGGATGCTGCGCCCTTGCGCACCTGGGAACCGTCCGCCAGGTCGAGGCCGCTCATCCGGGTCTGCGCGGTAAAGGGCACGAACTCGGCCTTGGCCGGGATCTTCATCGGGCCGCCCGCGAGCGTCACCACGGAGGTGCCCTCGGGGGTCGGATCGGCGAGCGACGACAGCCTGGCCACGTCGGCGAGTTCGGCGGCGGAGGTCGTGCCGACGGTCACGAACTCGGAGGCCTGACGGTTGCCATAGGTGATCGTGCCCGTCTTGTCGAGCAGCAGCGTGGTCACGTCGCCGGCCGCTTCGACCGCGCGACCCGACATGGCGAGCACATTGTGCTGCACCAGGCGGTCCATGCCGGCGATGCCGATGGCGCTGAGCAGCGCGCCGATCGTGGTCGGGATGAGGCAGACCAGCAACGCGATCAGGATCACCAGAGTGGTGGCCCCGCCGATGTAGGCGGCCATCGGGTTCAGCGTCAGCACCACGACCAGGAAGACGATCGTCAGGCTGGCGAGCAGGATGTTCAGCGCGATCTCGTTCGGCGTCTTCTGACGCGAGGCGCCCTCGACCAGGCGGATCATCCGGTCGACGAAGGTCTCGCCCGGCTTCGACGTGATCTTCACCACGATCCGGTCGCTGAGCACCCGGGTGCCACCGGTGACGGCGCTGCGGTCGCCGCCGTGCTCACGCACCACGGGCGCCGATTCGCCGGTGATCGCCGACTCGTCGACGCTCGCGATGCCGGCGATGATGTCGCCGTCGCCGGGGATCACCTCACCGGCCGTGACGATCACGATGTCGCCGAGCCGAAGGTCGGCCGACGCGACATCGGCGGGCGCTGCCTTCAAGGCATCCGGATCGCCCTTCTCGTCGTAGTCGGCGACGCGGTGGGCGAGCGTCGAGGTGCGCGTCGCCCGCAGCGACTGGGCCTGGGCCTTGCCGCGGCCTTCGGCGACCGCTTCAGCCAGGTTGGCGAACAGGACCGTGATCCAGAGCCAGATCGCGATGCCGGCGCTGAAGCTCGGCGCCAGGTGGGCAGTGCTCGACGTCTGGTCGCCGAGGAACGGCTCGGCGATCGCATAGGCGGTGGTGAGCAGGGCTCCCACCTCGACCACGAACATGACGGGATTGCGCCACATCAGGCGCGGGTCGAGCTTCCGGAACGTTCCGGGCACCGCCTCGAGGAGAAGACTGCGCGACAGCAGTCCCGAACGCGGCGCGCCCGCCGGAGAGGGGTTGTGAACCGGGGTGAGCGTGGTCATGAGTTACTTCAGCCCTTCCGCCAGCGGACCCAGCGCGAGTACGGGGAAATAGGTGAGCGCGGTGACCAGCAGGGTGGTGCCGATCAGCAGTCCGATGAACTGCGGACGGTGCGTCGGCAGCGTGCCGGCGGTGACCGGGACCTTGTCCTGTTGCGCGAGCGATCCGGCGAGAGCCAGCACGAACACGATCGGCACGAACCGCCCCAGGAACATCACGACGCCGAGGGCCGTGTTGAGCCACACAGTGTTGGCCGTGAGGCCGGCGAACGCCGATCCGTTGTTGTTCGCGGCCGAGGTGAAGGCGTAGAGCACTTCGCTGAAGCCGTGCGACCCCGGGTTCCAGATCGACGTCTTCTCGAGATCGGCTCGCTCCGCGGGGATGGCGAAGCTCAGCCCGGTGCCGAGGAGCACCAGCGCCGGTGTGGTCAGGATGTACAGGCTGGCGAGCTTCATCTCGCGCGGCCCGATCTTCTTGCCCAGGTACTCGGGGGTGCGTCCGACCATCAGTCCGGCGACGAAGACCGCGATGATCGCGAGCATCAGGATGCCGTACATCCCCGCGCCCACGCCGCCGGGGGCGACCTCGCCGAGCATCATGTCCGAGAGGGTCACCGCCCCGCCGAGTGCGGTGTAGCTGTCGTGCATCGAGTTGACCGCGCCCGTCGAGGTGAGCGTCGTCGACGCCCCGAAGATGGTCGACGCGACGATGCCGAACCGGTCCTCCTTGCCCTCCATGGCCCCGCCGGCGAGTTGCGGAGCGGTTCCGGAGGCACTCAGCTCGGCCCCCGCCAGAAGCAGGTTCGAGATGAGCCAGAAGATGGCCATCGTCGCCACGATCGCGATGCCCTGGCGACGATCGCCGACCATCTTGCCGAAGGTGCGCGGCAGGGCGAACGGGATCAGCAGGAACAGGAAGATCTCGAACAGATTGGTCCACGCGTTCGGGTTCTCGAACGGGTGGGCGGAGTTCACGTTGAAGAAGCCGCCGCCGTTGGTGCCCAGTTCCTTGATCGCCTCCTGAGAGGCCACCGGTCCCCCGGGGATGGTCGCCGTCGATCCGGTGATGGTGGTCACGTGCTGGAATCCGGCGAAGTTCTGGATCACCCCGCCCGCGATCAGGATGACCGCGGCGACGAGCGAGATCGGCAACAGGATCCGCAGCACGCCGCGGGTGACATCGACCCAGAAGTTGCCGACCGTGCTCGTGTGGCGGCGCGAGAGGCCGCGGACGAGCGCGATGGCGACGGCGATGCCGACGGCTGCCGACACGAAGTTCTGGACGGCGAGTGCGGCCAACTGCACCGAGTAGCCGAGTGTGGTGTCGGGGGAGTACGACTGCCAGTTCGTGTTGGTCACGAACGAGATCGCCGTGTTGAACGACAGCGGCTCGCTCGGCTGCGGCAGTCCGAGGGCCCACGGCAACCAGGTCTGGATGCGCTGGAAGAGATAGACGATGAGCACGCCGATGACCGAGAACGCGAGCACCGAGCGCAGGTAGGCGCCCCAGCTCTGCTCGCTGTCACCACTGGCTCCGATGATCCGGTAGAAGCCGCGCTCGACCTTCAGGTGCTTCGTGCCGGTGTACACGCGAGCCATGTAGTCACCCAGGTAGACGTGGCCCACGCCGAGGAGGACGATCAGCGTCGCCATCTCGCCGGCGAAGAGCAGCCACTCGGTTGCAACCGGCGCCATCAGAAGCGCTCCGGGCGGACCAGGGCCACGATGACGTAGCCGATCGCGGCGATCGCGAGGACCCCGGCGATGATCGAGAACACGATCACAGCTTCTCGACCCCCTTCGCGATGAGGAGGACGACGGCCGCCACCGCGAGGATCGCGGCGACGTAGACGATGTCGAGCACGGGGAACTCCATCCGGTCACGCGCGTGCGAATGCGCTGCGGCGAACGCCACGGAGACAATCAACACCCGCGTCGCGGCCGGCGGACGGGGCCTGACGACTCCCTAACGGGACGGAGGGGAACCCTAACGCAAGGCGTGCGCGGTCTGAGTGGTCCAGGCCGCGCCGAGGATGCCCGCATTGTTGCGCAGCACCGCCGGCACGATCCTGGGACGCAGCTTCAGCAAGGGGAGGAACTGCTCGTACTCCTTCGACACCCCGCCGCCCACCACGATCAGCTCGGGCGAGAGCAAGAAGTCGAGGGTCTCGTAGTAGCGCTGCAGGCGCTTGGCCCAGTGCTCCCAGTCCAGGTTGTCGCGCTCCTTCGCGGAATAGGACGCCCTCGATTCCGCGTCCTTGCCGTCGATCTCGATGTGCCCGAGCTCCGCGTTGGGGATGAGCACGCCGTTGTACAGCAGGCCGCTGCCGATCCCGGTTCCGAGGGTGGACAGGATGACCAGGCCGTGGATGCCCTTCGCAGCCCCGTACCGCGCCTCGGCCACCGCGGCGGCATCCGCGTCGTTGATGAAGACGATGTCGCGCCCGAGCGCCTTCTCGAAGAGCTTCTCGGCTTCGAGCCCGACCCACTTCTTCGAGACGTTGGCCGCCGACATGGTGCGACCGTCGAGGATGATCGCGGGAAAGCACACCCCGACCGGCAATCCATTGGCTGCGGAGCCGAATCCGTCGATCATCGCGACGACGGCGTCGATGATGTCCTTGGGCTTTCCGCCCTCCGGCGTCGGGACTTTCACCCGTTCGCTGACCAGCTCACCCTTGTCGAGATCGACGATGCCGCCCTTGATACCGGTGCCGCCGATGTCGATGCCGATCGCGAGAGAGGAGGTCATGTCCACCAGTTTTGCTCAGGGGAGGGTCAAGATCTCGGCGCCGCGCTCGGTGACGACCAGGGTGTGCTCGAATTGGGCGGTGAGGCTGCGGTCGCGGGTGACGACCGTCCAGCCATCGTCCCACTCGTCCCACTCGCTGGTGCCCGGATGCTCGGGGGAGCCCAGCGTGAGCATCGGCTCGATGGTGAACACCATCCCGGGCTGCATCACGGTGGAAAAGTCGGGCGAGGCGTCATAGTGCGGGATGACCAGGCCCGAGTGGAACTCCGACCCCACGCCGTGCCCGGTGTAGTCCCTCACGACGCCGTAGCCGAATCGGCGCGCGTAGCTCTCGATGGCCCGGCCGATCACGTTGAGCTCGCGGCCGGGGGCGACCGCCTTGATGCCGCGGTCCAACGCCTCCCGGGTGCGCGTGATCAGGTTCGCGGCTTCGAGGCTGATCTCGCCGACGCCGAAGGTGCCGTTGAGGTCGCCGTGCATCCCGTCATGGAAGGCGGTGATGTCGATGTTGATGATGTCGCCATCGAGCAGCACGGTGTCGTCGGGGATGCCGTGGCAGATCACCTCGTTGATGGAGGTGCAGATCGACTTGCGGTACCCGCGGTAGCCGAGCGTCGACGGGTAGGCGTCGTGCTGGACCAGGAACTCGTGACCGATCTCGTCGAGCTCGTCGGTGGTCACTCCGGGCCGAATGGCGGCGGCAACCGCCTCGAGAGCCTGGGCCGCGATCCGCCCGCTGGTGCGGATCCGCTCGATCTCGGCGGCGTCGTACCGATCGTCGCCGTGGTACTCGCGCGGCCCGGCCTTGCCGACGTACTCCGGCCGCTCGATGCCGGCCGGCACCTGGCGCGCGGGGGAGATCCGCCCGGGGACGAGGTGGCCATGCGCATCCCTCGACATGCTCCGATTCTAGGATGCGCGCTGGAGCTGGGAGCGGAGGCCATTTCTGGCCTCCGCAGCGACGCCAGCGCCGACAGCCGTCTCGGCTGTCGGGTCACTAGGCTGACGCTATGACGCAGTGGTGGTACAACCACAAGACCGGCAAGGTCGAAGAGGGACCGCAGTCGCTCGGCTTGGACCGCGACGGGCCGTACGCGACCAAGGAGGACGCCGAGCGCGCACCCGAGATCGCGCAGGAGCGCGCCCGCGCCTGGGCGGCCGAGGACGCGGCCGAAGGCGACGACTAGCTCCCGAGTTTCTCGAGCAGGCTCATCGCGTCGTACGGTGAACGCACCTTCTGGTCGTTGTCGAAATACACGTACGCGTCGCGGTCATGGTCGAGCTGGTCGAGCACCCACTCCTGCCAGGCCTCGATGCCGGCCGCGTCGTATCCGCTGGTGTAGAGCTCCTTGTCGCCGTGCAGGCGCGCGTAGGCGAAGTCGGCGGTGACCCAGTCGAGCTTGGGCCAGCGGCCCGCACTGTCGCCGAGCACCGTGGCGACGTTGTGGCGCTCGAGCAGGGTCGCGAAGTCCTGGTCCTCGAAGCTGTAGTTACGCACCTCCAGCGCGTGCCGAACGGGGCGGTCGGCGTCGGTCTCGAGATACTCCTTGCCCTTCATCCGCTCGCCGCGCTTCTTCGCCAACTCGACGGCCTCGCCGGTGGTGTGCGGCAGCAGGCTCAGAAATGCCTCGAGCTTCTCGGGGTCGAAGTCGAGATTCGGCGGGAGCTGCCACAGGATCGGCCCGAGCTTGGCACCGAGGGCCAGGATGCCGGAGGCGAAGAAGTTCGCGACCGGCTCCGCCACGTCATCCAGCCGCTTGATGTGCGTGATGAACCGCGGAGCCTTGACCGAGAACACGAAGCCCTCCGGCGTGCCGTCACGCCATTTCTGCCAGCTGGCCGGTTTCTGCAGCGAGTAGAACGAACCGTTCAGCTCGATCGAGTTGACGTGCTCGGAGGCGTAGGCGAGCTCCTCGGCCTGGCGCAGGCCCTTCGGGTAGAAGTCGCCGCGCCACGGTTCGTAGGTCCATCCCGACATGCCGACGTAGTACCGCGCCATTCCCACAGCGTACGACGGCGCGTCCCCCACCTTGCCGACAACCCTTCGGGGGGTCACCGACGGGGGTCATCGTCCGGGATGATGGGGTGACTTGCAAGCTGGGGGGTGATGCAATGTCGATCCATGCGTTAAGTGGCGCACCGGATCCGGTCGGGCCGGGGTGGTACTCCGATCCGATGGGAGGCCGTCAGGCGCGCTGGTGGGACGGCGACGAGTGGACGAAGCACGTCCAGGCGCTGCCGATCGGCGAGCCGCCCGAGGAGGAGTGGGTCGAGGCCAGCCGCCTGGTGCCACCAGGGGCCAGTTGGGCGGACCGCTCGCTGGTGTGGGGCATCGTGGCCGTGGTCGCCAACGCTCTGCTGGCGCCGACCGTGCTCGCCTTCGTCTTCGGCGTGATGGCGCTGCGGCGCGAGCGCAGGCTCAGCTCGCTGGGCTACGAGATCGACGACCGGCAACGAGCCCGGTTGGGCATCATCCTCGGGACGATGGGAATCCTCGTCGCCGCGGGCTGGATCGTCATGCTCCGGCTCCTGACCCATCACGCACTCGGATGACCGGGATCGCAGACGCCATCCCCGCTGGCTGGTACACCGATCCGGATGAGCCGGCCGATGTGCGCTGGTGGACGGGCGAGGAGTGGACGCACCACGTGCAGCCGCGACCGCTTCCTCCGTTGCCGCCCGTGACGCGCGACCTGGTGGATGCCGCGCCCTGAGGCGCGCTCAGCCGTGGAAGCTGTGCTCCTCGTCGGGGTAGGCACCTGAGACGACGTCGGCGGTCCAGGCCTTCGCGGCATCCGTGAGCACCTGCGAGAGGTTCGCGTACTGCTTCACGAAGCTCGGGATGCGGCCCTGGGTCAGTCCCGCCCAGTCGGTCCAGACCAGCAACTGGCCGGTCGTGTGCGGGCCGGCCCCGACGCTGATGGTCGGAATCCGCAGCTCTTCGGTCACCCGCTTCGCCGCCTCGGCCGGGACCATCTCGAGCACGACGGCGAAGGCGCCGGCGTCCTCGACGGCGTGCGCGTCGGCCAGCAACTGTTCGACGCCCTCGCCGCGGCCCTGGATGACGTGACCACCGAGTTGGTGCTCGCTCTGCGGGGTGAAGCCGATGTGCCCCATGACCGGGATGCCGGCCGAGACGATCCGGCGGATCTGCTCGGCGCTGCGCACCCCGCCCTCGAGTTTGACGGCGTGCGCCCCGGTCTCCTTCATGAAGCGGAACGCCGAATGCAGGGCCTCGTCGGGTCCGGTCTCGTAGGAGCCGAACGGCATGTCGCCGATCACGAACGCCCGCTTGACCGCGCCGGCGACGGCACGGGTGAGCGGGATCAGCTGGTCGAGCGTGACCGGGAGCGTGGTGTCGTAGCCGAAGACGTTGTTGCCGGCCGAGTCGCCGACCAGCAGGAAGTCGATGCCCGCCTTGTCGAAGATGGCGGCCGTGAGCATGTCGTAGCTGGTGAGCCCGGTGATCTTGATGCCCTGCTCTTTCGCGTTCTGAAAGTGCCGGGTGCGGACTCGTTTGACGACTGCGTCTGCCATGCCGGTCAGTCTAGGCTCCCGCTAACGTCGGGGCATGGAGACCGAGATCAGCACCCGGCAGGCCGGCTATGCCGACGTGTTCGCGATCGCGGAGTTCCAGACGACGGTGTGGAACGAGGCGTATGCCGGGATCGTCCCCGCGGCATACCTGACGCGCACGACCGTCGCCGACCGCGAGCTGCGCTGGGCGGACCGGATCGGGCGCCGGAGCATCCTGCTCGCGGAGTCCGTGAACGACAGCGGCGACCGGTCTGCCGGCATCGCCGGATTGCTCGGCGTGGCCAGTTGCTCTCAGCGCGATGACGAGCGCCCGGGACCACGGCTCGAACTCAACTCGTTGTATGTCGCTCGAGGCATGCGCAGAGCCGGCCTGGGCAGGCGGATGATCGCCGAACTGCTGGGCGATGCACCCGCGGTGCTGTGGGTGTTCGCCGCGAATCCGGGGGCGATCGCGTTCTACGCGGGCTGCGGCTTCGCCGCAGACGGCCACGAGACGATCGACGACGACACCGGCCTGCCCGAATTGCGGATGACGCGCTCCTGACGGACGCCCGATGCCTCCTCGGCGCTCAGGATGCCGAGCCCGATGAGCCCCTGGGCTGCCAGATACGTGGCCATCACCGGCAGCCTCCACAGGGGCTGCTGCAGCCGCGCCGTGAAGGTGCGGAAGGCCAAGAGAGTGTCGGATGCGACGAACAGCAGCGCGCCGCCGACCGTCAGCGGTGTTCCGCGCGTCGACCACGCGGCCATCACGCCGAGGATCGCGCTGTACAGGACGACCGAAGGCAGCATCCGGCCCAGATGCGGTCCCACCAGCACCACGAGGGCGAGAAACCACGGAATCGCCAGCAGTGCCCACCAGGACGTCCGGCGTCGAGGGAACGCGAACTGGAACATCGCGATGTAGACCAGGTGGGCGAGCAGGAAGAACCCGAGCCCGGCCGCGAGATCTACGGTCAGGGCGATGTCGCCGAACCACGACAGCGCGAGACCGATGAACAGCAGCGCGACGACCACCGCGCGAGGCTTGCGCCGGGTGGTGAGCAGGGTGCCAGCGAGACCGAGGGCGAGCGTCGGCATCTCGAGGCCCTTCGTGACGGTCTCGAGCCGCGAGGGTGCCGCGAACTTGGTCGCGAGGTGCACGGCAGACACCGCGAGGAACGGCGCGAATCCGGCAACCGTCCAGCCGAGCCGCCAGCCCGCACCGTGCACCGGCGCCACCCGATCCGCGTCGTGGGTCGGCGCGGGCATACCGGTAGCCTAGAACGTGCAGTCGGACCGTCGGAAGGCGCCAGGAGAGGACACTGTGGACAAGCAGCGTGACTTCGTTCTTCGCACCATCGAGGAGCGCGGCGTCAAGTTCGTGCGGCTGTGGTTCACCGATGTGGTGGGCACGCTCAAGTCGGTCGCGCTGGCTCCTGCCGAGGTCGAGGGCGCGTTCAGCGAGGGCGTCGGATTCGACGGCTCGGCGATCGAGGGACTGACCCGGTCGTACGAGGCGGATGTGCTCGCCCATCCGGATCCCACCACGTTCCAGATCCTGCCGTGGCGGGGCGAGGTCGACCCGACCGCTCGGATGTTCTGCGACATCATGACGCCCGACGGGCAGCCTGCGACCGCCGATCCCCGCAATGTGCTCAAGCGCGCGCTCGCCAAGGCCGCCGATCGCGGGTTCACCTTCTACACGCATCCCGAGATCGAGTTCTACCTGCTCAAGTCGAGCAAGCTGAAGAACGGCGTGGCCGAGCCCGTCGATTCGGCCGGCTACTTCGACAACGTGCCCGGCGGCACGGCGCACGACTTCCGGCGCCGTTCGGTGCGCATGCTCGAAGACCTCGGCATCTCGGTGGAATTCAGCCACCATGAGGCGGGCCCGGGGCAGAACGAGATCGATCTGCGGTACGCAGACGCGCTCACCATGGCCGACAACATCATGACCTTCCGCACGGTCATCAAAGAGGTGGCGATCGAGCAGGGCGTCTATGCGACCTTCATGCCGAAGCCGATCTCGGGCCAGCCCGGATCGGGCATGCACACTCACATGTCGCTGTTCGAGGGCGACACCAACGCCTTCTTCGATCCAGCCGGCCAGTACCAGCTCTCGACCATCGGCCGTCAGTTCGTCGCGGGCCTGCTGAAGCACGCCCCCGAGATCACGGCGGTGACCAACCAGTTCGTCAACTCCTACAAGCGACTGTGGGGCGGTGACGAGGCGCCCAGCTACCTCACCTGGGGCCACAACAACCGCTCGGCGTTGGTGCGCGTGCCGCTGTACAAGCCCGGCAAGGGCAACAGCGCCCGCATCGAGTACCGCGCCATCGACTCGGCGGCCAACCCGTATCTCGCCTTCTCGCTGCTGCTGGCGGCCGGTCTGAAGGGCATCGAGGAGGGCTACGAGCTGCCTCCCGAGGCCGAGGGCGATGTCTGGGCGATGAGCGACGCCGAACGCCGCGCTCTCGGGTACGACGGGCTCCCGGCCAGCCTCGACGCGGCCCTCGTGCTGATGGAAGAGAGCGAGCTGGTCGCCGACACCTTGGGCGAGCAGGTCTACGAGTACGTGCTGCTCAACAAGCGGCGCGAGTGGGCGGGATACCGGGCTCAGGTCACGCCGTTCGAACTGACCAGCAACCTGGAGATCCTGTAGCGGGGGGATCCTGCATCCGACTGCCGGGTTGCGGAACGTGACGCGATGACGAGGGCGACGACGACTCTCACCGAGCTGGCTCGGCTGGGTTTCGCCGACCTCGACGCGGCCGGGGCCGGACTCGGCGCGGTGCCGGCCCAGCGCGTCGAGTTGTTCGCCCTGGTGGCCGATCCCGACCAGGCGCTGCGGCTGCTGCGCGGGCTGCTCGAGTCGGCGCCGAAAGAGGTGGCGCGCCTGCTGGCCGACGAGGGCGCCTCCCTGCGACTCCTGCGGGTGCTGGGCGCCTCATCCGGGCTCGGCGACTTCCTCGCCCACCACCCGGAGCAGCTGTCGGCGCTCCGCGCGCCGCTCACCGGGCCCGGCGATCCGGACGATCTGCGAGCGACCCTCCTGACGGCGATCGACGGCCTCAGCGGCGAGGACGGCTGGAACGCGATGCGGGTGGCGTATCGGCGCCAGCTGCTGACTCTCGCCGCCTGGGATCTCGAGCAGCCGGACGGGATCGCCGTGGTCGACCGGGTCGCCGCTTCGCTGGCCGATCTCGCCGCGGCCGCCCTGGACGCCGCGCTCACCCTGGCGCGACGGGCCAGCCGCTTCCCGGCCGAGGAGGTGGCGTCGACGCGGCTCGCGATCATCGGGATGGGCAAAGCCGGAGCGCGCGAGCTCAACTACCTGAGCGATGTGGACGTCATCTTCGTGGCCGGTGCGGAGGCGGGATCCGACCTGGGCGACGAGCGTGCCGTCGAGATCGCCACGCGGCTCGCCATGGACACGATGCGCGCCATCCACGAGCTCGCGGTCGAACCGCCGCTCTGGGAGGTGGACGCCAATCTGCGCCCCGAGGGCAAGGACGGCGCCCTGGTCCGCACGCTCGACTCCCACCTGGCGTACTACGAGCGCTGGGCCAAGAGCTGGGAGTTCCAGGCGCTGTTGAAGGCTCGCCCCCTCGCGGGCGATCTCGAGCTGGGCGCCGACTACGTCGCCCGGGTCAGCCCGATGGTGTGGTCGAGCGCCTCGCGCGAGAACTTCGTGGAGTCGGTGCAGTTGATGCGCGAACGCGTCACGGCGAACATCCCGCTGGACGAGGTGGATGTCCAGCTCAAGCTCGGTCCGGGCGGCTTGCGCGATGTGGAGTTCACCATCCAGCTGCTGCAGCTCGTGCACGGGCAGGCGGATCACGAGGTGCGTCAGCGCGCCACGCTCGACGCCTTGTCCGCGCTGGCCGAGCGCGGCTACATCGGCCGCGTCGAGGCGGCGGAGTTCGGACAGGACTACCGCTTCTTGCGCCTGCTCGAGCATCGCATCCAACTGTCCCGGCTGCGTCGCACCCACCTGATCCCGCGCGACCCGGACGCACTGCGCGTCTTGGCGCGCGGCTCGGGGCTGGCGACGACGTCCGACGGGCTGCTCGAGGCGTGGCAGCGAGTCAAGCAGGCTGTGCGCACGCTGCACGAGCGGCTGTTCTACCGGCCGCTGCTCTCGGCGGTGGCCGCCCTGCCCGACGACGGCTACGCGCTGACCAGCGAGCAGGCCGAGGCGCGGCTGGCGGCGATCGGCTTCCGCGATCCGCGCGGCGCGCTGCATCACATCGCCGCACTGACCGGCGGGGTCTCGCGCCGGGCCCAGATCCAGCGCAACCTGCTGCCGGTGATGCTCGCCTGGTTCTCGGAGGGCGCAGATCCCGATCTGGGGCTGCTGAGCTTCCGTCGGCTGAGCGACGACCTGGGCGAGACCTACTGGTTCCTCCGGATGCTGCGCGACTCGTCGGGCGCGGCTCAGCGGCTGACGCAAGTGCTCTCGGGGTCGCGGTTCGTCGGCCTGCTGTTCGAACGCATCCCCGAGGCCGCGGCCTGGCTCGAGACCGACGGAGAATTGCGGCCGCGCCCGCTCGCCGACCTGCTCGACGAGACCGCGGCGACCGTCGCACGGCATTCCGACGACGTGGATGCCGCCGCCCTTGCCCTGCGCACGGCGCGGCGCCGCGAGGTGCTGCGAGCGGCCATCGCGGCGATCATCGGCATGATCACCGTCGAGGAGCTCGGGGTGGCGCTCAGCGACATCACCACGGCGGTGCTTACCGGCGCGCTGGCTCTGGCGCACCAGTACGGCGACGGCATCGAGTTCGGGATCATCGCGATGGGCCGCTACGGGGGCCAGGAGCTCGGCTTCGGCAGCGACGCCGACGTGGTGTACGTGTACCGCCAGGCGGGCGCGGATCCGCAGCAGGCGCAGGAGCGCGCCGAGGGAATCGTTCGCGAGCTGAAGCGCCTCACCGAAGATCTGCGGCTGCCGCTCGACCTCGACATCGGCCTGCGCCCGGAGGGCAAGAACGGGGCCGTGGTGCGCTCGCTCGAGTCCTATCGGGCGTATTACGAGCGCTGGTCGCTCACCTGGGAGGCCCAGGCGCTGTTGCGCGCCCGGGGGGCGGTCGGAGATGCCGGAGTTCTGAGCGCATTCGAAGAGCTGGCCGACGAGGTGCGGTATCCGGCATCCATCTCCGAGGCGGATGTGCGCGAGGTCAAGCGGATCAAGGCGCGGGTGGAGTCCGAGCGGCTTCCCCAGGGCGCCGATCCGGCCCGCCACCTCAAGCTCGGCCGCGGATCGCTGAGCGACGTGGAATGGTTCGTCCAGTTGCTGCAGCTGCAGCACGGCGCGAGCGCGCCAGGACTGCGCACCACCTCGACCTTGCGGGCTCTGGATGCGGCGGTCGCCGCCGGCCTGATCCCCGGTCCGGACGCCGCCAAGCTGCGCGCCGCCTGGCTGATCGCGTCCCGCGCGCGCTCGGGCATGACCCTGTGGACCGCGAAGACCGCCGACGTGCTGCCAACCGATCGCCAGCAGCTCGAGGGCGTCGCCCGGCTGCTGGAGTACCCGCCCGGCGGGGCGCACGAGCTCGAAGAGGACTACCTGCGCACCACCCGGCTCGCGCGCCAGGTGTTCGAGCGATTGTTCTACGGAGGTCGACGTTGAGTATGCGCACAGGCTGGCTGACCATCCTCAAGCACACCCTCAACCCGGTGGCCATCCGGGCGGCGCGTCGGGGGAGCGGCCCGTTCTCGCTGATCGAGCATGTCGGCCGCAAGACGGGAAAACGGTATGAGACGCCGATCATCGTCGCACCGGTCGACGCGGGCTTCGTCGCCGAGCTGACCTACGGCCCGAATGTCGCCTGGTACCAGAATGCGCGGGCTGCCGGCGGCTGCGTGGTCCGCTATCACGGGCGGCCGTTCACGATCGACCGCATCGACGAGCTGGATGCGGCCGCCGGCCTGAAGGCCTACGGAGCACCGCGCTCCTGGGTGCTGCGCCTGCTGAGGCGCCACGACTTCCTGCTGCTGCACGTCGCCGGGCGCGACTGAGAACGCGCAAGGGCCGCATCCACCGAAGCGGATGCGGCCCTCGTGACGGGTCGGCTCAGACCCCGAAGTACAGCTCGTACTCGAAGGGGTGCGGGCGCTGGGCGAAGGGGAGCAGCTCCTTCTCGCGCTTGTAGTCGATCCAGGTCTGGATGAGGTCGTCGGTGAAGACCCCGCCCTCGAGCAGGAAGTCGTGGTCGTCTTCGAGCGCCTTGAGGGCCTCGTCGAGCGAGCCCGGCAGCTGCGGGATCGACTTGGCCTCCTCGGGCGGCAGCTCGTAGAGGTCCTTGTCGACCGGCTCGTGAGGCTCGATCTTGTTCTTGATGCCGTCCAGGCCGGCCATCAGCTGCACCGCGAACGCCAGGTACGGGTTGCCCGAGGCGTCGGGGGCGCGGAACTCGATGCGCTTGGCCTTGGGGTTGGTACCGGTGATCGGGATGCGGATCGACGCCGAGCGGTTGCCGGCCGAGTACACCAGGTTGACCGGGGCCTCGAAGCCCGGGATCAGGCGGTGGTAGGAGTTGACCGTCGGGTTGGTGAACGCCGAGATCGCCGCCGCGTGCTTGAGGATGCCGCCGATGTACCAGCGGGCGATGTCCGACAGCCCGCCGTAGCCCTTCTCGTCGTAGAACAGCGGCTTGCCGTCGTTCCAGAGCGACTGATGGGTGTGCATGCCCGAGCCGTTGTCGCCCATGAGCGGCTTCGGCATGAAGGTGGCGACCTTGCCCCACTCGAGCGCGGTGTTCTTGACGACGTACTTGAACTTCAGGATGTCGTCGGCCGCGTGCACCATCGTGTCGAAGCGGTAGTTGATCTCGTTCTGGCCGGCGGTGCCCACCTCGTGGTGGCTGCGCTCGACCAGCAGGCCGACATCCGTCAGCTTGAGCACGATGTCGTCGCGCAGGTCGGACATCTGGTCGACCGGGCTGACCGGGAAGTATCCGCCCTTGTACGGGGTCTTGTTGGCGAGGTTGCCGCCCTCTTCTTCGCGGCCGGTGTTCCAGGCGGCCTCGCTGGAATCCACCTCGTAGAAGCTTTTGTTCTGGCGCACCTCGTAGCGCACGTCGTCGAAGATGTAGAACTCGGCCTCCGGCGCGAAGAACGCGGTGTCGGCGATGCCGGTCGAGGCCAGGTACTTCTCGGCCTTCTTGGCCACCTGGCGCGGGTCGCGGCCGTAGACCTCGCCATTGCGCGGGTTGTAGATGTCGAAGACCACGACCAGGGTGCGCTCGGTGCGGAACGGGTCGACATACGCCGTCGAGATGTCCGGGATGAGCTGCAGGTCGCTCTCGTGGATGGACTGGAATCCGCGGATCGACGAGCCGTCGAACAGCTGCCCGACCGAGAAGAACTCCTCGTCCACCGTGGACGCGGGGATGTTGAAGTGCTGCTGGATGCCGGGAAGGTCGGTGAAGCGGATGTCGAGGAACTTGACATCCGTGTCCTTGATGAACTTCAGGACCTCGGAAGAGTCCTTGAACAGTGGGGTGGACATACGGAGTGACTCCAAGGGCCGTGGAACTGAGGGCGGCTGCAGACCGCAGCCTTCCCCGAGGGTAGGGCTCGGGGATTTCCCGACCGTGACGCAATTGTTTCGGGGATGTTACGGCTGCCTGGCCGCCTAGGCTGGACGGGTGACCGAGCCGCCCCCGCGCACCTGGCCGGGGCAGCGATTCGGGCTTCCCGACGACGGCCCGCGATCGGTGGCCAGGTTCGGCCGCCGCCTGGGCGGCATCGCCATCGACTGGGCGATCGCCTACGGGCTGTCCTGGCTGTTCTTCCGCGAACGGGACGGGACGGCGAATCCGTGGGCGACCCTCGCCGTCTTCGCCGTGCTCACCCTGCTGTTCGAGCTGTTCTTCAACGCAAGCATCGGCCATCTGGCGCTGCGGATGCGCGTGGTCCCGATCCGGGGCGGCGCACTGGCGCCGTGGCGACCGCTGGTGCGCACGCTGCTGCTCTGCCTGGCCGTTCCGGCACTGATCTGGGATCGCGATCAGCGCGGCCTGCACGACCGGCTGGCCGGCACCGTGCTGGTGCTGGTCTAGCTCAGCGCGGTCGCTGGGCGCGGACCCGCTGCGGGTCGATTCCCTTCGGAATCGGCAGTCCGTTCTTGCCGAGCGACGAGAGCCGGTTCGAGACCGCCAGCACCTCGGCCTTGGTCAGCACGTTCTTGTAGCGGCCCAGCGCGCGCGGGATGCGGTCGAGCGCCGTTGCGTCGGCATCCGGACCCACATAGAGGAAGTTGATCGGCACGTTCGGCAGGATGCGATGCACGGTCGCACGCTCCTTGTCGAGCATCGGTTGCGTGCGCGACCGCGGACCCTCGCCGATGAGCACGACGCCACCTCGGCCGACGGCGCGGTAGACGGCATCCTGGGTGCGCGGGCTCACGTTCACGGGCATCTCGCTGCCGGTCCAGTTGCGGCGCAGGCCGCTCTTGAGTACGGCTCCGACGGCTCCGGGCTGGCCCGCGATCTGGCCGTATGCCGCCTTCTCGGCACGGCGTCCGAGCACGATCAGCCCGATCAGTACGCCCGCCAGCACGCCGGCGATGATGTACAGCACCAGGCCGAGCACGTTGCCGCCCAGCACCACGCCGAGCACGATCGCCGCGCCGATCGGCACCACCAGGCACAGGATCAGCAGCCAGACGATCGACGAGTCGTAGCGCCTCGTCATCTGGAAGACCTGCCACATCTGCTTCAGACGGCCGGGCTCTTTTTCGGGCTTCGTGGTGGGGCGTGCCATGGTCTCAGGATACGGGTTACACCGCCTGCGCGAAGCCGAGCTCGGCGTCGGCCAGATGCTGAAGACCGGCCGGGATGTCGCGCCCCTTCGCCAACATCGACCGGGCCCACAGGCGGCCAGCCCGATAGCTCGAGCGCACCAGCGGTCCGGCGAGCACCCCGAGGAACCCGATCTGCTCAGCCTCGTCCCTGATCTCGGAGAACTCCTCCGGCCGCACCCAGCGTGCGACCGGCAGATGCCGCGGGGTCGGCCGCAGGTACTGGGTGACGGTGATGATGTCCGTTCCGGCATCGTGCAGGTCGTGCAGCGCCTGCGTGACCTCGGTGCGCTCCTCACCCATGCCCAGGATGAGGTTCGACTTGGTGATCAGGCCCGCGGCCCGCGCCTGCGTCAGCACATCGAGCGAGCGCTCGTAGCGGAACGCGGGACGGATGCGCTTGAAGATCCGCGGAACCGTCTCGACGTTGTGCGCGAACACCTCCGGGCGGCTCGAGAACACTTCGGCGAGCAGCTCGGGATTGCCCGAGAAGTCGGTGGCGAGGATCTCGACCCCGGTTCCGGGATTGGCCGCATGGATGGCGCGGACCGTCTCGGCGTGCAGCCAGGCGCCCTCGTCGGGCAGATCGTCGCGCGCCACGCCGGTGACGGTCGCGTAGCGCAGGCCCATCGCCGTGACCGATTCTGCGACGCGGCGCGGTTCATCCGTGTCGTAGTCGGCGGGCTTGCCGGTGTCGATCTGACAGAAGTCGCAGCGCCGGGTGCACTGGCTGCCGCCGATCAGGAAGGTGGCCTCCCGGTCTTCCCAGCACTCGTAGATGTTGGGGCAGCCGGCCTCCTGGCAGACCGTGTGCAGGTTCTCGTCTTTGACGAGGTGCTGCAGGGCGGTGTACTCCGGTCCCATTCTGGCCTTGGTCTTGATCCACTCCGGCTTGCGCTCGATCGGCGTCTCGGCGTTGCGCACCTCAAGGCGCAGCAGCTTGCGACCGGACGGCTCGTTGGCGGTCTCGAGTTTGCCGTTGGTGATGGTCATGCGGGAACCCCGGCAGGGGAGTTCGCAAGGCTCGGAGCCAGGTGCTCCGCGAAGAGCCGCTCGACGATCGGGGCCACGTCGCTGGGGGTGACCGTTCTGCCGAGTTCGCGGGTGATGCTGGTGACCCCGGCATCCGCGATCCCGCAGGCGACGATCGGCTCGTAGGCCTCGAAACCGTTGCTGCAGTTGAGCGCGAAGCCGTGCATGGTGACCCCTTCGGCGACGCGGATGCCGATCGCCGCGATCTTGTCGCCGGTCGGCCGGGTCTCGTCGACCAGCCAGACTCCGCTGCGTCCGTCGACACGCACTCCGTGGATGCCGAACTCGGCGAGCACGGCGATCAGCATCCCCTCGAGGCGGCGCACGTACGCGACGACGTCGATCGGATCGGCCAGCCGCACGATCGGATAGCCGACCAGCTGGCCGGGACCGTGCCAGGTGATCTTCCCGCCGCGGTCCACGTCGATGACGGGCGTGCCGTCGGTCGGACGTTCGTGCGGCTCGGTCCTCTTGCCCGCGGTGTACACCGAGGGGTGCTCGAGGAGGATGACGGTATCTGACGCCCGGCCACTCGCCACAACTGCGTGCACGGCACGCTGCTGTTCGAGAGCCGTCAAGTACGGCACGGAGTTGGCGCTTAGCCCCGTGTCGACGTAGTCGACCATTCCGTCAGTCTATGCACGAGCCGCCGATCCTTCCGGCCGGCGGCGTCGGGCCGGTATCCACGGATGGACGGCCCGCACCGGCCTTCAGGGCGTCTGTCGTCATTCTGGGGCGATGACCGATCCCGGCGCGGCCTCGTTGCGCGAACTCGGCGCGCGCGAACTGGCGGGCTATCGCGTGCTGCGGTCGCTCGCCCGCGATCAGCATGCCGAAGTGCTGCTGGGTCACCGGATCGATGAGGGCGCCGCGCAGACCGTCGCCGTCAAGACGTCGCCCGCGACCGAAGACGGCTGGGAGCTGGCGCTGCGCGCGTGCGCGGCGCTCGATCGGGCTCGGGGCGACCACGTCGTCGACCTGATCGACGTGGACGCCGACCCGGAGTCGATCCGGCTGATCTTCGAGCGTCTGTCGCGAGGCGATCTTGCCGAGCTGCTGCGCATCCGGAGCACACTCGATGCCGGAGAGGCGGTGACCATCCTGGCGCCGATCGCGGTCACCCTGCTTCGCATGCATCGCGCCGGGGTGGCGCACGGCAACGTGAGCGGCGCAACCGTGCTCTTCCGCGACGACGGATCGCCCACGCTCATCGGCTTCTCGCGGGCGGAGCTGTTCGAGCCGGACGCCCCGGAGGTCGTGCTCGAGCAGATCGCCACGGTGGAGCGGGATCGGGCTGCGGCCCGTTCGCTGGCGCTCGAGGTTCTCGCACGGGCGGAAGGCGCTCGCGGGCACGCGGCGCGCGAGCTGATGGCCGAGCTCGAGGGTTGCGATGACGAGCTCGTGCTGCCGCTGCTGACCTCGCGCCTGTTCGAGGTGGCCGCCGCGCGGCCGGTGCGCTTCACCGTGGATGAGCCGCCGATCGAGATCGCCCCGTCGAACTGGCGCCCGATCCCGATCGGCGAATGGGACGAGGGACGGGCCCCGGATGCCGCAGATGAGTCTCCGTCGCGGTGGGCGGTCGCGCTGGGGCGCATGGTTCCCGAACCCCTGCTGGAGCGCGTTCTCGACGTCGCCGGTCGAAGTCCCGCAGCGCCGGTGGTGACCGCCGCCGTCGACGCGGCGACGTCGCGCTGGCGCGCCTGGACGCCCGGTCGACGACGGGCCGTGCTGGCCGTCGCGGCGGCCGCCGCCACGGTCGGGATCGTGACCGCCGTCCTGCCTGCGGGCGCGGTCAGCACGGGCGGGGCGGTTTCGGCCGGTTCCTCGGCGGGAGCGACAGCGCCCCGGTTGAACCCCGGCACGACGGCCGGCGACGACCCGGCGTCGCGTGAACCTGTACCCGACGATCCGGTCCAGGCTGCCCGATCGCTCCTGACCGCGCGGACGCGATGCCTGAGCACCCTCTCGCTGCCGTGCCTGGATCAGGTCGACGAGAGTGGGTCCAGCGCGCTGAGCGACGATCAGGCCGCGATCCGCGGGGCGCAGCAGGGCGGCGAGCTGCCCGATCCGGCGCTCGGCACGACCGGCTCGGTCCCGCCCGAACTCATCGAGCGGCTGGGCGACTCGGCACTCGTGCGGCTCGGCGGAGCGGCATCCAGCACCTCGTTGCTCCTGCTGAAGGTCGACGGGGCGTGGCGCATCCGCGACGTGATCGACGCGGGCGCCACGCCGACGGCGCGACCGGACTCGGCGGGAGGCTAGATGCCGAGCTTGTCGGCGAAGTCGCCGCTCTCGAGACGGTTCTTGATGGCGGTGAGGAATCGCGCGGCGTCGGCTCCGTCGACGATGCGGTGGTCGTACGACAGCGCGAAGTACACGGTCGAGCGGATCGCGATCGCGTCGATGCCCGCGTCGCTCACGACGACGGCCTTCTTGGCCACGATCCCGGTGCCGAGGATGGCGACCTGGGGCAGGAACACGACCGGGGTGTCGAACAGCGCGCCACGCGATCCGGTGTTGGTCACTGTAAACGTGCCGCCGGCCAGCTCGTCGGGCTTGAGCTTGTTGTCGCGGGTCCGCTCGGCCAGATCGGCGATCTGCTGCGCGATCTGGGCGAGGTTCAGGTCGCCGGCATTCCGGATCACCGGGGTGAGCAGGCCGCGCTCGGTGTCGACCGCGATGCTGATGTTCTCGTGATCCGGATAGACGATGCTGTCGCCGTCGATCGTCGCGTTGATGATCGGATAGGCCCGCAGGGCCTCCGCCGCGGCCAGAGTGAAGAACGGCAGGAAGTTCAGCTTGACGCCGGCCTTGGCCTGGAACGCGTTCTTGACCTGATCGCGGTAGGCCGCGACTTTGGTGACATCGATTTCGACCACCGTGGTCAGCTGGGCCATGGTCTGCATGGACACCACCGCGCGCTCGGCGACCACCTTGCGAAGCCGCGACATCGGCACGGTCGTGCCGCGCAGCGCCGAGGTCTCGAGCACCGGGGCGGGAGTCGCAGCGGGCGAGGCGGCCGACGCCGAGGGAGCGCTCGGCGCGGCGACGGCATCGAGCACGTCCTGCTTGCGGATCCGCCCGCCGACGCCGGTGCCCGGAAGTCCCGCAAGGTCGACGCCCTGCTCGTGGGCGAGCTTGCGGACGATCGGAGTCACGTAGCCGGCGTTGGCGCCCGCTGCCGAGGCCGTCGCGGCGGCGGCCGGCGGGGTGGGTGCCGGCGGGGTTGCCGGAGCGGCGGACGACGGCGCAGCCGGTGCCGCGGCCGGTTCTGCGGGCGCGGGTGCGACGTCCGTCGTGGGCGCCCCGGGAGCAGGAGCCTGCGGTGCGTCCTGAACCGGGGCCTCCTGAACGGGCGCGGCGCCCTCGACCGGTGCGTCGGTGCTGGGGGCCTCGGGGGCGGGAGCCTGGTCGGCCGGAACGGCCTCAGGGGTCGGAGCAGGCTCCGGTGCAGCGGGCGCAGCCGGGGCCGCCTCGGGCGCAGCCGGGGCCGATTCCTGAACCGCGGGCGCGGCTTCGGGAGCCGCAGGCGCCGAAGTGCCCGATCCATCGCCGATGGTGACCAGCGCGGTGCCGACCTCGACGGTCTCGTCCTCCTGCACCAGGATGGCTTCGATCACGCCCGCGACCGGCGACGGGACCTCGGTGTCGACCTTGTCGGTCGAGACCTCGAGCAGCGGCTCGTCGACCTCCACGCGGTCGCCGACCTTCTTGAGCCAGCGGGTCACCGTGCCCTCGGTCACACTCTCTCCGAGTGCGGGAAGGCTGACGGATTCGCTCATCAGTGATGCTCCTTAGTGCAAAAGCGGTGTGTTCAGTTTAGGTGCGGCGCTGCCGAAGATCGGGGCCGACTCAGATCGCGTGCAGCGGCTTTCCGGCGAGGGCGAGGAACGCTTCGCCCAGCGCCTCGTTCTGCGTCGGGTGGGCGTGGATGAAGGGCGCGATGTCTTCGGGGTACGCCTCCCAGTTGACCGCCAACTGCGCCTCGCCGATCAGCTCGCCGACCCGCGCCCCGATCATGTGGACGCCGAGCACCGGGCCGTCGTTGAGTCGGACCACCTTCACCGAGCCGGACGTCTCGAGGATGTGGCTCTTGCCGTTGCCCGCCAGGTTGTAGTCGTAGCTGGTGACCTTGTCTGCGCCGTACTTCTCCACCGCCTTGGCCTCGCTCAGACCGACCGAGGCGACCTCGGGGTCGGAGTAGGTGACCTTGGGGATGTTGACGTCCTCGACGACTACCGGATTGAGCCCGGCGATCTCTTCCGCGACGAAGATGCCCTGCATGAAGCCGCGGTGCGCGAGCTGGAGGCCCGGGACGATGTCCCCGACGGCGTACAGGCCCGGGATGCTGGTCTGCAGACGCTCGTTCGTGATGACGAAGCCGCGATCCATCGTGACGCCGACCTCTTCGAAGCCGACGTTCGCGGTGGACGGGCCGCGGCCGACGGCGACCAGCAGCAGCTCGCCGTCGAAGGTCTGCCCGTCTTCGAGCGTCACGACGACGCCGTTCTCGTTCTGGGTGACGCTCTGGAAGCGCACGCCGACGCTGAAGTTGATGCCGCGCTTGCGGAACGCGCGCTCGAACTGCTTGCTGACCGACTCGTCCTCATTGGGGACCAGGTGCGGAAGCGCCTCGATGATCTGCACCTCGGCGCCCCAGCTCTTCCAGACGCTCGAGAACTCGACACCGATGACACCGCCGCCGAGCACGACCACCTTCTTCGGCACGAAGTCGAGTTGAAGCGCCTGCTCAGAGGTGATGACCCGGCCGCCGATCTCGAGGCCGGGAAGGCTGCGCGAATACGAGCCGGTGGCCAGGACGACGTTCTTGCCGGTGATGGTGTCGTCGCCGACCTGCACGGTGGTGGGGGAGGTCAGGCGGCCTGCGCCCTCGATCGTGGTGATCCCGCGTGCCTTGAGCAGACCCTGCAGACCCTTGTACTTGCTCGCGACGATGCCCTCGCGGTACTTCGTGACGCCGGCGATGTCCACGCCCTGGAACTCGGCGTTGATGCCGAACTTGGCCGATTCGCGGGCGAAGTCGGCCACCTCGGCAGCGTGCAACAGGGTCTTGGTCGGGATGCAGCCGATGTGCAGGCAGGTGCCGCCGACCTTGTCCTTCTCGATCAGACCAACGGACAGACCCAGCTCGGCGGCGCGGATCGCCGCGGCGTATCCGCCGCTCCCGGCGCCCAGCACGACAAGGTCAAAATTCTGCTCGGACACCCGGCGACTCCCTTGTGCGATAGCACTCGATCAGTACCGCGCAGGGGTGGCGTGCGGTACATGCAAAGGCAAGGGATTCCTTGCCACAAAGACCCTACTATGGGCGCGAAAAATCTTCTGCCAGGGCGATGAGCGTGCGGACCGTGGCTCCGGTCGGGCCTTTGCCGACCTCGCCGTGCGGGCTCCCGGCGTTGTTGGCCGCACCGGCGATGTCGAGATGCGCCCAGGGGATCTGGGCGGCGTCCTTCTCGTCGCCGACCGTGCCGACGAAGTACCGGAGGAAGTGCGCGGCGACCAGCATGCCGCCGTTCGGGTTGCCCGGGCGGGCGTTGGCGATGTCGGCGACGTCGCTGTCGAGCGCGCTGCGCAGCTCAGGCGGCAGCGGCATCTGCCAGGTCGGCTCGCCCACCGCTCGTCCGGCCGCGATCACCCGGGCGACGAGGTCGTCGTCTCCCATGACGGGCACGTAGCGCTCGCCCATCGAGACGCGCGCTCCGCCGGTGAGCGTGGCGACATCCACGATGGCATCGGGGTGCTCCTCGCTGGCGGCGACGAGCCCGTCGGCGAGCACCAGCCGACCCTCGGCATCGGTGTTGAGCACCTCGACCGTCTTGCCACCGCGGATGCGCAGCACGTCGTTGGGCCGCGCCGCTGTGCCAGACGGCAGGTTCTCGGCGATGCACATCCACGCGGTGATCCGCACCGGCAGGTTCAGGCGCGCGGCCGCCAGCGTCACCGCGAGAACGGTCGCCGCGCCGGTCATGTCGTACTTCATCCCGACCATGGATGCCGCAGGCTTGAGCGAGAGCCCGCCCGAATCGAAGGTGATCCCCTTGCCCACGAGTGCGAGGTGCCGCTCGGCCCCCTCGGGTGCGTAGCGGATGATCGCCAGTCGCGGGCCGCGGCTCGAGCCGAGACCCACTCCCAGGATGCCGCCGAACCCGCCCGCCTCGAGCGCCGCCACATCGAGCACTTCGACCTCGACGGGCAGCCCCGCGGCGAGCGCCACCGCGGCGCTCGCGAGCGTCTCGGGGTAGAGGTCGGACGGCGGCATGTTGACCAGGTCGCGCACCTGGTGGATCGCGGTGACGATCGCGGTCGCGCGCGAGGCGGTCGCCTCGTCGGCCAGTTCTTCGCCGACGTGCGCCGTGATCACCGAAGCCGGAGTCTTCGTGGCATCGAGCGTCGCCACTCGGTACTCGGTGTAGGAATACGCCCCAATGCCGGCCCCTTCGAGCACCGCCTGCGCCTCGGCGGGCGTGGTCGCGGGCAACGCGATCGCCAGGCGCTCGATTCCGAGCAGCTGGCGCGAGGCCGCCCCCGCAGCGGCGCGCAGGGTGTCGGCGGTGACCTCGGTGCCGAGCCCGATAAGAGCGATCGGGATGCCCGACCCGGCAACCGCCGGCAGCCGGCGCAGCTCATCGGCGGCTCCGGTGGCTCCGAGCTGGGGGAGCGCGGCCGCGACGGACTCGAACGCCGGGTCGTCACTGAGCAGGCGCGGGCCGGCATCCGTCTTCCGGACGCCGAGCACGAGGACATCGGCCGCCCGACCATCGGGCGGGCTGTCCAACGGGGAGAGCGGGCTGAGCGAGAGCGAAGGCGCGACCATCCGACAACGGTACTTCTCTGTTCGCTGTCAGCTTGACGACGGGCCTGCCCCTTCCGGCGGTGGATGGGGGCCGCGATTTAGAATCGAGTCATGCGCGATCCGGGTGAACTCTACGATCTCTCCCACGAGGTCGTGCAGGTCCCGCCGGGCTTGCACCTGGTTGCCGGCCTGACCGGATTCGCCGACGCCGGATCCGCGGTCTCGCAGTTCAGCCAGTACCTGCTCGACACCCTCGAGGTGCGCGAGATCGCCACTTTCGACACCGATGCGCTTCTCGACTACCGGGCGCGCCGTCCGACGATCTTCTTCGATCAGGACCACCTGACCGAATACACGCCGCTCAAACTGTCGCTCTACCTCGTGAAGGACGAGCTCGGGCAGCCTTTCCTGCTGCTCACCGGCTTCGAGCCCGACTTCCAGTGGCAGCGGTTCAGCGAGGCCGTGCTGCAGCTGGTCGACAAGTACAAGGTGAAGGACACCACCTGGGTGCACGCCATCCCGATGCCGGTGCCGCACACCCGCCCGATCGGCGTGACGGTGAGCGGCAACCGCCTGGACCTGATCGACACGCTGTCGGTGTGGAAGCCCCGCACCCAGGCACCGGGCAATGCCCTGCACCTGCTCGAGTTCCGGCTGTCGGAGCTGGGGCATCCGACCGCGGG
>Ga0207667_10001127_pt1 | contig 33693 bp, 29 predicted proteins | sample KBSCornC52_FD_184301 | JGI IMG/M metagenome (GOLD analysis project Ga0207667, IMG submission 184301) | Corn rhizosphere microbial communities from Kellogg Biological Station, Michigan, USA - KBS Corn C5-2 (SPAdes) (version 2) | ecosystem: Host-associated > Plants > Roots > Rhizosphere > Soil ...
CTACCGGGATGAAAATGATGTTTGATCGGCAGTACATTTGTCTTTAGCTATCTGTTCCCTTATTTCGGGATGAAATATTTCGGCGCCGCCGCCGGGTATCGATCCAAGACCTGCATCAAACATCATTTTCATCCCGGTAGCATAATCAATTTTTGCTTTTTTGAAGATGTAATGGTATTCAACAGGTGTAAGCGCCTTAATATGCAGTTCTGGTCGATGTTCCCTGATCTTGCTAAACAATTCGCTGTAAAAAGGTAAATCATATTGCGGCAATACCCCGCCTACAATATGCACCTCGGTAACCGGCTCGTTATCATACTTGTACACCATCGCCAGCATTTCGTCCATGGTGTACTCCCACCCTTCTGAGCGCTGTTTTATCAGGCGGGAATACGAGCAAAACTTACAATCGTAAACGCAAAGATTAGTAGGTTCGATGTGGAAATTGCGGTTAAAATAGGTTTTATCGCCATGACGTTTTTCGCGGATATAATTGGCCAAAATTCCTAAATAGCCCAATTCACCCTTTTCAAACAGTAAAACCCCTTCGTCAAAGGTGATGCGTTCGCCACTCAGCACTTTTTGGGCAATGTGCTTTAAATCAGCCGGAAGATCCGGGTTTTGCAGCAATAACAGCAGGTTATTTTCAGCTTCCATTCAAAAAACTTTGCGCAAAAATAGCAAATGTTTAGGTAATGGGGATGTAAGATTTGAGGATGATCGCGTGCTGCGATGACATTCCCTCGTAGAGACGCAATATTTTGCGTCTCTGGACGAATTGTGTATTACCAATTCTATTGTTCGTTGAAATTGATGAAATTCTGTTGGCGACCGGTTATCGCGTTCCGAGACGCAAAATATTGCGTCTCTACGATAGATTCATTTCCTGTATAAATCATCTTCGTTATCTCCGTTTAGCAACCATTCATCTGGGTTTCTGCGAATATACTCGCTGATATTAATATATTCCCTTTCGTTGCGGATTACATGATCATGATAACGGGGCTGCCAGGCAAATTCAATATCATTAGTGGTTGCAAAGGTTTTTACCGATGCCTTATAACCTCGCATCGCCGATGCTAAATTTTGACTTTGAACGCCAAATTTGTTCACCTGCCAATCTGTTTTGTTGGGCTTATTAATAAATAAAATACCATGCAAATGATTAGGCATAACCACAAAATCATCCAGTTCAACAAATTGAAAATTATTTGGAATATCTAACCAATTTTTCGATGCAATTTCACCGATCGGCGTAGCCCGTAGAGACGCAATATTTTGCGTCTCTGAAAGATGTATTTGTCTAAGGGGTAGCCTGTTTTGATCTTCATTTGAAACAATATCTCCAAAATAATTTATGCGGTTTTTGGTGCAAATGGTAACATAATACAATCCATGCGATCCGTAATCCCACCCCGGCATCCGCGCCGAAGAGACCCGATACTTGTTTTTAAAGAGATCATCCATATCATTTTGTCCCGAGACGCAAAATATTGCGTTTATAATAATCCGGTCATTTCGTTCCGAGACGCAAAATATTGCGTCTCTACGGTGAAAATACAAATGTTTAAGAACAAAATTTATCGATGGGCGCGTGTTTTTAATAAGTTTGCAAAAACAACATCCCCATGCACATCGAAACTATCGCCATACACGCCGGCAACCACGTTGATGAATCGTCCAAAGCAGTAATACAGCCCATCGTTTTGTCAACCACTTTTGAACGCGCTACCGACGGATCTTTTCCTGCCGGATACATTTACAGCAGGTCATCAAACCCCAACCGTACTTTGCTGGAGAATGTACTGGCAAAACTGGAGGGCGGCGCAGACGCGGCTGCGTTTTCATCAGGAAATGCGGCGGGGATGTCGGTTTTCCAGGCATTGCCACCCGGCACGCATATTATTGCACCGGACGATATGTACCATGGCTTACGCAATCAGCTCAAAAACTTATTTGCGGGCATTTTAACCTTCGATTTTGTTGATGTGAATGATAGCGATGTGTTGCAAAACCACATCAAACCCGAAACCGCTTTAATATGGATGGAAACGCCATCGAACCCGCTGCTTAAAGTGACCGATATAAAAAAGGTGGTTGCCATTGCAAAGGAACATGGTATAAAAACTGCTGTCGATAACACTTTTGCTACCCCAATATGCCAGCAGCCGCTTGCACTGGGAGCTGATTTGGTAATGCATTCAGCAACAAAATATTTTGGCGGCCATAGCGACCTGATGGGCGGCGCCTTAATCACCAAAGAAAAAAGCGACTGGTGGTTGAAAATAAGGCAGGTGCAGGAATATGGCGGCGCCATTCCCTCTCCTATGGATTGTTATATGCTGGTGCGAAGCATGAAAACCTTGCCATACCGCGTACGCGGCCATGTACACAATGCAACTTTATTGGCCAATTACCTTGAAAAACATCCCAAAGTTGAAGCGGTAATGTATCCCGGATTGCCATCGCATCCGCAGCATGCTATTGCCAAGGAACAAATGAGTGGTTTTGGCGGCATGCTTTCCTTCACCCTTAAAGATGGCCCTGAAGATGCTAAAAGAGTGATAAACAGCCTAAAAATATTTACCCGCGCAACCAGCCTGGGCGGTGTTGAAAGTTTGATAGAGCACCGCGCAACCGTTGAAGGACCGGATACCAAAACACCATTTAACCTGTTAAGAGTATCCGTCGGCTTGGAGCATATTGATGATTTAATTGCCGATATGGCGGAGGCGTTGGGGTAGTTTTTGGTTCATAGATCATAGTTCATAGTTTATAGTCAATTGTCCATGGCAGCTTCGGTCTTCTCCTGGCTCTTTCTATCATGAACTATGATCCATAACCTATGAACTACTAAAAATACTTCATCGCATCCTTCCCCAAGCCTCTTCTTAAAATACCAATCTGGCCAATGGTGTACGCCTGGTGGTGATTGATGAAGGCCCAAAGTCCGGCTAAGCTTTTGTCAAAAGGAGCAATTGGGTGTTGTACGGGTATTTCGCTGCTGAGCGCCTCATCCGGGAGGTTTTCCAGGCCAGCACGGATGATAGGGCCCATTTCGTTCCATTTTGCTTTAATCTGTTCCAGCGTTGGCAATTCACTTTTGGGTGCATTAAAGTCTTCAGGGCTTCCGCCTTGTTTGGTGTGGAAGTGATCGCGCCAGGCGAAATCGATTTTGTTTCCACCGATATTTCCCAAATTAAGCTGCGCCCAGGCCAGGTGTCCGGCTAACCATTTTACGCTGTTCATCGGGTCGGCAACGCATTTGTTGGACTCCTCGTCGCTGATATCTGCTATAACATTGTTAAACAATACATTATGCAGATCATACTGGTCTAGTAATACTTTTTTTCCTGACATGGTTTTTAAATTGATTAACCAAATGTAGGGTTAAATAATACTTGCAGTTGGGTGTAAATACGACAATGTATAGAGCGATATGCGACAACGTTAGGTAGCTTACTAAAAGCCATACGCCGCTGCTCCAACCGTTTCCTGCCATGAACTATGAACCATTATCTATGAACTACTAAAAGTACTTCATCGCCTCTTTATCCAAAGCTCTCCTTAAAATACCTATCTGGCCAATGGTATACGCCTGGTGGTGATTGATAAACGACCACAGGCCATCCACAGTTCTGAATGAAGGTAATGGAAATTCTACGGGGCTGTTCAGCGCTTCGTCAGGTACTTTTTCCAGTCCTTCGCGGATTTTGGGTGAAACGTCGTTCCAGGCTGCCTTTATTTCTTCTAACGAAGGCGTGGGGATTTCCGGGCCGGGAGGATGCGGGATTTGTGTATTGTAATGATCTATCCAAACGATATCCATAGGCACGTTGGCTATCTTCGCAAGGCCGCCTTGCCCCCACACTAAATGACCTGCAAGCCATTTGATGTTGTTGATGGACGGAACCAACCTGATATTTGATTCTGACTCGCTGATATCCGCCAATACATTGTTAAATAACAGGGTATGCAGATCGTACTGGTTTAGTAATTGATGTTTTGCCGACATGTTTTTCAAAATTGATTTATTCAAATCTACCGTATAAGAATGGAAATGACATGGTGTTAAAACGCCAATATTGAGGGGCATTTGCGCCAGTCCCGGCTGAAATAACGATGCTAAAAGTGATACCTATATGGTTTTTTCTCCCGCCTTTTTGCATTCAATCTCAAAAAAAGGAAATAAAATTTGGAGAACAGTAAACTTACACGCTATATTTGGAACAAAATTTGGTAGCAATACCAATGATCATTACCTCTCAAACAGGTTTTGATTTATAAAGAAGCGGCGAGAGATCAGGCTCAATGACCCGCTGGCAACCCTCAAAAAACGGAGAAGGTGCCAATTCCTGGCCCGGTAAATATCCCGGGGAATATAAATTAATAACCATGAAAAGTTTAATTTACAGCATTCTTCGACACACTTTTAAGGTACAACAACAACTGCAACCTGCCTACAGCTATGCTAATGGCCGCATGTATATGTGTTGCTGTTGCTAAACCTTAACACGTTTTACTTTTTCCATTTCCAGAAACGGTACGTGTTGCCGCAATCGCGATTAAAATCCCGATGCGAGCCAATTGTCAAACAAAAAATCATTAAAAAATCCTATAAAAACTTAACATTATGTCTGCTGAAAACTTAAAATTCGAAACCCTGCAATTACACGCGGGTCAGGAGGTTGACGCCACAGGCGCACGAGCCGTTCCACTTTATCAAACCACTTCGTACGTATTTAAAAATGCCGAACATGGCGCCAACTTGTTCGCGTTGAAGGAATTCGGGAATATATATACCCGCATCATGAACCCAACCACCGATGTTTTTGAAAAGCGCATAGCTGCATTGGAAGGTGGCGTGGCAGCCCTGGCGACAGCATCAGGACAGGCGGCCCAGTTTCTGGCGCTGAATAATATCCTGACGGTGGGAGATAATTTTGTGACCTCTCCTTTTCTTTACGGAGGTACATACAACCAGTTTAAAGTAGCTTTCAAACGCCTGGGCATCGAGGCGCGTTTTGCAAAAGACGACACCGCCGAAAGTTTTGAAAAATTAATTGACGACAAAACCAAGGCCCTTTACCTGGAGACCATCGGAAATCCGGGTTTTAACATTGCCGATTTTGATAAGGTTTCGGCCGTAGCAAAAAAACATGATCTGCCATTGATCGTCGATAATACTTTTGGCGCGGGCGGTTACCTGTTCCGGCCGATTGAACACGGCGCAGCTGTAGTTGTCGAATCAACTACCAAATGGATAGGCGGTCATGGTACCACCATTGGCGGCGTTATTGTTGATAGTGGTAATTATAACTGGGGTAACGGCAAGTTCGCCCAGTTTACCGAGCCATCCGAAGGTTACCATGGTTTGGTATTTGCCGATGTGTTTGGCGTAGGCGGCCCGTTTGGTAATATACAGTTCATTATCAGGGCGCGTGTTGAAGGTTTGCGCGATTTTGGTCCGTCACAGGCGCCGTTTAACTCGTGGCTAAATATCCAGGGACTGGAAACATTATCGCTGCGCGTGCAGCGCCATGTGGACAATGCCCTTGAACTGGCGAAATGGCTGGAAAAGCACCCGGCTGTTGAAAAGGTTAACTATCCTGGCTTGCCGTCATCGCCACATCATGCGCTGGCTAAAAAATATTTGAAAAACGGATTTGGCGCGGTGCTTAGCATCGAAGTAAAAGGCGATAAAGACAGCGCCACCAGCGTAATTGATAATTTAAAGCTGGTGAGCCACCTTGCAAACCTGGGCGATGCAAAAACATTGATCATCCAGCCATCGGCAACCACGCATCAGCAACTCTCAGACGAAGAACAATTATCAGCAGGCGTGTTGCCAAACCAGCTGCGTATATCGGTTGGCATTGAACATATTGATGATATTAAAGCAGATTTTGAACAGGCATTTGCCAAAATAAAATAATCGGCATTACGTGTAGAGACACAATATTTTGTGTCTCTACATTCGGAAACAACGAATACATGAATACAGAAATATTTACATACAAAAAACCTTTTAAACTCGAATCGGGCAAGCAATTAAGCGAACTGCAGATTGGATTTAATACCTACGGTCAGCTAAACAAGGAACGTGATAATGTAGTGTGGGTATGCCACGCTTTAACCGCAAACTCCGATGTATTTGACTGGTGGAAAGGCTTTTTTGGAGAGAATAACTACTTTAACCCCAAGGAACATTTTGTGGTTTGCGCTAATATACTGGGTTCGCCTTATGGCACCAGCAATCCTTTAAGCAGCAACCCGGTAACAGGTCAGCCTTATTACCTGGCGTTTCCACAGTTTACTGTAAGGGATATTGTGAAAGCACATCAATTGTTAGCTGCGCATCTTGGCGTCAAAACAGTAGAAGTGCTTATCGGTGGATCTTTAGGCGGTCAGCAGGCTGTTGAGTGGGCCATTATGGAGCCTGCCTTTATTAAAAACCTGGTGCTTATAGCTACCAATGCAAAGCATTCACCATGGGGAATTGCTTTTAACGAATCGCAACGCCTGGCCATCAGTGCCGACCGCTCTTTTTACGCTAATAAACCCGATGGCGGTACCAAAGGACTAAAAGCGGCACGAAGCATCGCCTTGCTATCCTATCGTAATTACAAAACCTACTCCATCACCCAGCAGGAAGATAAAGACAACCTGGTTGATGGGTATAAAGCATCATCGTACCAAAATTATCAGGGCGAAAAATTGGTAAACCGGTTTAACGCTTACAGCTACTGGTATCTATCAAAAACAATGGACTCGCATAATGTGGGCCGAGGCCGGCATGGTGTTGAAAAGGCGTTGAGCCTGATCAACGCCCGCACCCTGGTTATCGGGATAAAATCCGATGTGCTGTTCCCCATTGAAGAGCAACAATATCTTTTCAGGCATATCCCTAAATCGGTATTTGCCGAACTGGATTCGCTTTACGGCCACGATGGCTTTTTAATTGAAACTGAAGCGTTAACAAAAATAATAACCGCCTTTTTAAAAACTGATGTAAAGGGCAAAGTAATTGAACTGCAACGAACTGCATAATGAGTAAAAAACTAAATATAGGCCTTTTTGGCTTTGGCGTTGTCGGCCAGGGCTTGTATGATATTATCCGTACCAAACACCTTAATCTCGAAATCGTAAAGATTGCTATTAAAGACGCAAGCAAACAACGCTCGCTCCCTTCCCATTTGTTTATTACCGAACGGGACGAATTGCTTAACAACCCCGAAATAAACACTATTGTTGAGCTGATAAACGATACCGAGGCCGCTTTTGAAATTGTATCGCGGGCTTTAAGCTCCGGCAAAAATGTGGTATCGGCCAGTAAAAAGATGATTGCCCTGCATTTGGATGAACTGATAGAACTGCAAAATAAATATGGCACTTCGCTATTGTACGAAGGTGCGGTTTGCGGAAGTATCCCGATTATCCGCAACCTGGAAGAGTATTATGATAATGAATTACTGCATTCCATCAGCGGTATTTTTAACGGGTCGTCAAATTACATTCTTTCAAAAGGGTTTATTGAAAACCTGGATTACGACAGCGCATTAAAACAAGCCCAGGATTTGGGCTTTGCCGAAACCGACCCAACAAGTGATGTTGGTGGTTTTGATGCTAAATATAAACTGGTTATTGCCGCGGCACACGCTTACGGCGTTATTGTGAAGCCGGATGAGGTATTCAACCTGGGGATTCAAAACCTATCGGCATACGATCTGCAATATGCCCGCGAAAAGAACCTCAAAATAAAGCTGGTACCCGTTGCCAAAGAATTGGACGACCAGCATGTAGCCTTATTTGTACTCCCTAAATTTGTAAACGATAGGGAGTTTTTGTACAATGTTGAATACGAATACAACGGCGTAATTGTACAGGCCGCCTTTGCCGATCAGCAATTCTTTTTTGGCAAAGGCGCTGGCGGTCACCCGACCGGTTCGGCGGTTTTATCGGATATTGCTGCACTCCGTTACGATTACCAGTACGAGTACAAAAAAGCCAAAGAGCGTAAAGGGCTCAACTTTACCAATAACATCGAACTGAATATCTACCTGAGGTACGAAGACGAAAGTCTGCTGGAGGCTTTGAACTTCAAACATATTCACGAACGCTACTATTCTGGTAATTATAAGTTTGTGATAGGTAAAATTAACCTGCAAAGCCTGATCGCTCATTCACAGGCTATTGCCGATAGCAAAGCATTTGTAGCCTTCGCCGATCAGCTTTCGGGCGTAAATCTTGCCGTCGAAGTTGTTCAGGCCGCTGAAGCATTCTGATATTTTTGTGTTTATTAGTTTTGAAAAGAGGCCCCTGACAGGGCCTTTTTTATTTTATTTAATTTTTGTACTCCTTTTATCAGTAATGAACTCACCACAGCATTACTCAAAGCACATTTATTCTAAAACTTCTATAAAATTCGTCTGCTCCTACTACGCTCAAAATTTGCTTATCCCGCAATAAAATGCTTATTTAAAGCTTTAATTGAGCCGCGGAAATAACACCATGAATAAGTTTCTCTATACAGTAGCTTTTCTTCTGATTTTTATCGATACGAGCCGCGCTCAGTTGCCCGATATTAAGTTTGACCATATTGGTGTAAAGGAAGGTTTGCCCGAAAACCAGGTTAAGGCTTTGAAACAGGATAGCTATGGCTACCTGTGGATGGGCACGCAAAACGGTGTTGTGCGCTACGACGGCTATAATTATAAAGTATATCAGCTTGGTTCGCCCAAACTTAACAAACTCGCCATCAGCAGCATAAACTCCATTTTTGAAGATGCTGAAAAACGGTTGTGGGTTTCTACTTTTCAAAACGGCATTTTTTGCTATGACCGCAACGCTGATACATTCAGGCAATATCCCTTCCCCGGTAAGGATTTACAGTTTTTAAACTTTTTTGGAGAAGATCATCATCAAAATTTATGGTGCCGCACCCAAAGTAGTAATAACAATATCAACACGATCATCAGGTTTGAAACGACGACCGGCAAATGGGAACTATTCGGGATAAATGCCAAAGGCGTAAATCACATTAATACTAAATTATGTTACCCGCCATGCATCACTGCCAATGGTACCGTGTGGCTGCCGACAGGAAACGGGCTTTACAAATATAACGGCGCAGGCAAAGGGCTCACCGGTTTTTTTACTACGACCGATACTGCAAGCATGGTAGCCTTTAGCCCGGTTTACGAAGCGCCCTCGAAGCCGGGGATATTATGGATGAACGCATTTCACGGCAACAACCTGCGTTTAAAAATAGCACGTCTTGCTGTTAGCAATAATACCATCAAATATTATTTACCAGGTAAGGCGGCAGGCGCCATTGCTAGCGCCAATATCAATTCCATTTACGAAGACAAGAAAAAACGGTTGTGGTTTAGCTCTGATTTGGGTTTGTCAATGCTGGACAGGGCAACCGACCGCTTTACCAATTACCGCCCAACCGATACAGGAAAAAATTCTTTTTCAACAATTCTTGAAACACAAAAAGGAAATTTCTGGCTCAGCTCAATACAGGGCCTTGAGTATTTTAACCCATCGTCGGGCCGGTTCCGGCTGTACAATGGTGATGATGCCCCACCTCAAATTAACGATAAATTGTTTGACAATACCGGGCAGCTTTGGGTTGGCAGCAGTGTTGGGGCATATAAGACAAATTACCTGAGAAGCGCCTTTCGTGTTTTTAAAAGCATTCCGGGCAAAACCGATAGTTATCCGGGCAACCTACACATCATTGAAGAAGCCGACAGCAGTAGCTATTACACAGCCTCGGGCGGCTCAATCTATAGGTGGACGCCAGCCAATGGACAATTTAAGCTGCTGATCAAGACAACCCGTACCGACTTTAACGACGTTTGCCGTGGCGATAATAACCTGGTTTATGTTGCCACTGATAATGGGCTGAAGGTTTTTAACCTGCTTGCAAAAAAAGAAATTCCGTTGGCCAGCGTCGTAGCCGACGTCAAGGCTGTTGAAAATGTTTCGATACGCAGTTTCCTCCGCGACCAGAGCGGACTGATATGGATGTCGCCCTTTGGACATGGCGTGTATGCGTTTAACCCTGCAACAAAAAAAATCACCCGGTATCCATTTAAAAAAGGTAACAATTTAGGCGACGACAATAATGACGGGCGGCTTGACGATGCAGTTGTTATCAGTATGTATGCGGACAAGCAAAACACCCTTTGGGTTGGCACCAACAATGGCGGCCTTAACCGCTTTGACAGGGCTACGGGTAAGTTTCACTCGTATCATACAAAAAGAAACCAGGATATGTTTTGCATAACAAACATATACCAGGACAATACAGGCAGGTTGTGGGTAGGAACTTATTTAAACGGGTTATTTGAATTTGACCCTAAAAGCGGCAATATAATCCGTAACCTTAACGAACGCTCGGGCTTGCTGCACAACGAGGTATTTAGTATTAGCGGAGACGCAACCGGCCACCTGATACTAATTAATCAGCGTGGGATTACGCGATATGAGCCGGCTACCGGTCAAATCCAAAACTTTAAGATCGGGACATTATTCCCGGGAAATGATATGGGCGCCGACGGTATAGCCGTGCAGCGCGCACACAATGGAGCAATTGCATTTGCTTTAAACGATGGCCTGGTACAGTTTGACCCTGCAGCGCTTGCCCCTAATACTATACCGCCCATCGTTCATATTGAAAGTATAAGCGTAAACGACCCGGTGCGCAACGATCCGGCAAAAAATATAATACCGTTCGGCATAAAGACGCTGGAACTCCCCTATAATCAAAATCGCATTAAGTTTGATTATATCGCACTACATTTTGACGACCCATCGCAAAATAAATATGCTTACAGGCTAGATGGTTACGATACGTACTGGAGCTATGTCGGAACTTTGCGCAGCGCTACCTATACTAATCTTTCGCCCGGTACTTATACTTTCCATGTAAAGGCAGCCAACAGCGATGGTGTATGGAACGATGTGGGCGACAGCATAGTTATTACTATTAACACCCCATTGTGGATACGCTGGTGGGCCTGGCTGGTATATATTGTTTTATTTGCTGCCGCGATATACGGCTTTGTAAACTATCGTTCCCGGGTTTTAAAACGTGAAAACCAGGTTTTGGAGGAAAAAATAAACGAGCGCACCCACCAGTTAAGCGATGCCAATAAGGAATTAAGCGAGCAGCGCGAGGAGATTATCACACAGCGCGACCAGCTTGCCGATACCTTAACCGAATTAAAAACCACTCAATCACAGTTGGTGCATCGCGAAAAAATGGCCTCGCTGGGTGAGCTAACGGCCGGGATTGCGCATGAGATCCAAAACCCGCTCAACTTTATCAACAATTTTTCGGATGTGAACGCAGAACTGATTGACGAGATGCAGCTGGAAATTGAAAAAGGCGACCTGGAAGAAATAAAGGCAATTGCTTTAGATATCAGGGAAAACGAGAAGAAGATCAACCTGCATGGCAAACGCGCGGATAGCATTGTTAAGGGCATGTTGCAACACAGCCGGTCGGGTAGCGGGACAAAAGAACAGATAAACATCAATGCGCTTGCGGATGAATATTTGCGCCTCTCGTATCATGGGTTGCGTTCAAAAGACAAGTCATTCAATGCAAACATGATAACGCATTTTGATGAAAAACTTCCTCAAATAAACGTCGTCCCGCAGGACACCGGCCGCGTATTGCTCAACCTGTTCAATAACGCTTTTTATGCGGTAAACCTGAAGAAGAAAACGGCTGGTGTGGGCTACAATCCCGAAGTGTCGGTAACAACATTAACGGAACATGGACAGATCATCATCAAAATAAAAGATAACGGTGTAGGCATTCCCGACGATATCAAAGAGAAGATCATGCAGCCATTTTTTACCACCAAACCAGCTGGTGAGGGCACAGGATTAGGGCTATCTTTAACCTATGATATGGTAGTGAAAGGACACGGCGGCACCATAAGTGTAAATAGCGTTGAGGGCGAGGGTACTGAATTTATTATTGCGCTGCCGATAGTTTAAGCACCATATTAAGTGGTTTACTATATTTGCAATCAAACCCGGTTAACTATTACGGATGCCCAAACTTGCCAAACTCGCCTTTAACAAACCTTTTGTATTAACCCTTTATTTTGGATTGAGTTTATTTGCTGTTGTTAAAAGCGTCATCGTTCATCATATACATGACAATTATTTTGTTTACAAGTACGGTTTTATAAATTTAATACATCAGCAAACGCCGTTTGGCCCGGTGCGCGGCCCGGGACACGACCTTTTTCACTACGGCCCGGTATTTGCATTTCTGATGGCCCCGTTTGCCCTTTTACCCGATAGTTTGGGGGTAATACTTTGGGTAATGTTTAATGCCTGGGCACTCCACTTCGCCATAAAACGGCTTCCTTTGAAGGATCAGTATTACCTGCCCGTTTTGTTGATTTGCGCTCATGAACTCATGACCTCATCATCCAACGTCGAGATCAATCCCCTTATCGGCGCCTTAATTATTTTAAGTTTTGTATTTATCAGGGATAAAAAGGATTTCTGGGCAGCGCTCATGATTTGCCTGGGTACTTTTATAAAGCTTTACGGTATTGTCGGCCTTGCTTTCTTTTTCTTATCAAAAGACAAACCGAAGTTTATTTTGAGCATGGCGTTTTGGTCAGTGGTATTGTTTGTGTTGCCCATGGCCATTTCATCACCATCGTACATCATCAAAACCTATCACGATTGGTATGGCGACCTGGTACAAAAGAACTTAACTAATGTTGGACACAGCCTGCAGGATATATCCCTGATGGGCCTGATCAGAAACATCGGTCATGTACAACTGTCAAATATTACGGTAATCATCCCCGGGTTATTGCTTTTTGCGCTGTGGTATGCCAGGTATAAACTTTTCCCGGTTATCCCCTATCAGCTATTATTGCTGGCTTCTACATTAGTTTTTGTAATCATTTTCAGCAGTTCGTCAGAGTCTCCTACCTATATTATTGCTGTTGCTGGTGTTGGCATCTGGTTTATGAACTTAAACCGGCCGGTTACCGGTCTCGAGATATTTTTGTTGGTATTCGCTATCATCCTTACGGTATTTTCACCGTCCGACCTTTTTCCCCGGTACATCAGGTTGAATTATGTGCAGCCGTATAAACTAAAGGCCTTGCCTGTTGTGCTCATCTGGTTCAAAATAATTTACGAAACGGTTAGCCGGAAGTTTAACAACGAAAATAATATATATATTGGAGCCAATAAAAGTTAAGGATTATCCCGGTTTACTCGGGCAAAAACTGAATAATCTTTTTAAAAATAAACCGTTCGTGCTTTTTATGTGGTTTGGCCTAAGCCTGTTCCCGGTGATAAGCGAGGTGTTGCAGCCTAAAGCGGCCTACAGCCATTACAATAATTATATTATTTACAAGCACACCTTTTTAAACTTAGTACAACAGCACAGCCTTTTTGGCCCGCAGCCGCTATACTATTACGACTTAAACCATTACGGGCCGGTTTTCGCGCTCATCATCGCGCCGTTTACCTTGCTTCCGGATAATATTGCGGTTATACTGTGGACTATTTTCAACTCATGGATTTTATACCTGGCAATTATGAAATTGCCTTTTACGGAATCCAAAAGACTGGCAATCCTATTGATAAGCGCCCCGCTGATTATGGCATCGGCGCAAAATGTGCAGGTTAACCCCCTTATTGCGGCGCTCGTTATATTCAGTTTTATTTTTATCCGGAACAAGCAGGATTTTTGGGCAGCCTTAATGATCATTATAGGCACCGCAATAAAACTTTATGGCATTGTGGGGCTTGCGTTCTTTTTCTTTTCGGATAACAAGATAAAACTGATTTTGAGCATGGTCTTCTGGTCGGCTATATTATTTGTGCTGCCAATGCTGTTTTCGTCACCTGCTTATATTCTTAAAACCTATCACGACTGGTACCCCGATTTGGTGGCAAAAAACGCCGAAAACATTGCATCAAACCGCACCTATATATGCGTGATGGGGATGATCAGCAAAATATTTAAAATCCCCAACGTATCCAATGTGTTGGTGCTGGGGCCGGCGCTGCTGTTATTTACGTTAACTTATTTGCGGATAAAAGCGTGGAAAAACCTGCAGTACCAATTGCTGATATTGGCATCCGTGCTGATTCTCACCGTGGTATTCAGTAGCGGGTCCGAACCGCCAACTTATGTGATCGACTGTATTGGCGTAGGTATTTGGTTTGTGAATTTAGACAGGCCCTTAACCAGGTTCGAGATCTTCCTGATCATTTTTGCCATATATGTAACTAACGCGCCGTCGGATGTCTTCTCGAGATATCTGCGCATGAAATATGTGATGCCTTACGAATTGATAGCATTGCCATCATTTATCCTCTGGCTCAAAATCATTTACGAGTTGTTTACCCGGAAATTTGATAAGACAGCGGATGCAGAAATGCAAACGGCAATCGTCAGATAAGCTGATAATTGCCGTTTAATATTTATGTAATTTACTGTAAATAAATGAGTTACGGGTGTTGTTAAATCTCGCGGCCGGGATCCCAATTCTCCAGGTAATCCGCAACACGCCGGACAAATGAACCTCCCAGTGCACCGTCAACCACGCGGTGATCGTATGATAACGACAGGAACATCATGTGGCGGATGCCAATCATGTCGCCTTGCAAAGTTTCAATTACAGCCGGTTTTTTACGGATGGCGCCAACTGCCAGTATTGCAACCTGTGGCTGGTTAATTATAGGCGTGCCCATAACGTTACCGAAAGAACCTACGTTAGTTATGGTAAAGGTGCCGCCCTGTACATCATCGGGTTTAAGCTTGCCGTTACGTGCCCGGTTTGCCAGGTCGTTTACCGATTTGGTCAGGCCTATCAGGTTCAACTCATCTGCTCTTTTAATTACCGGCACTATAAGGTTACCGTTTGACAAAGCGGTAGCCATGCTGATATTAATATCCTTCTTTTTGATGATCTGGGTGCCGTTAACCTGTATGTTAATCATCGGCATATCCTTAATCGTCCGCACAACAGCTTCAATAAACAGCGGCGTAAAAGTTATTTTTTCACCTTCGCGTTTTTCAAAACTGTTTTTAATTTTTTCTCTCCACAATACCAGGTTGGTAACGTCGGCCTCCACAAATGAAGTAACGTGCGGCGAAGTTTGTTTGCTCATCACCATATGATCGGCAATCAGCCTGCGCATCCGGTCCATTTCAATAATCTCGTCCCCACCCGACATTGATGCTGTGCTTTTCACGCTGCTTGCGGCGGCTGGCTGGCTGACCGGTTCGGCCTTAGGTGCTTCGAAAACAGGTTCTGACTTTGGCGCTTCAAACACAGGTTCTGGTTCTGGTGTTTCGTATGCCGGCGCTGATTGCGGTATTTCTTCAACAGATTCCGGTACATCAACAATTGGTTCCGGTGTTTCCGCAATGGCCGCTGGTTCTTCTTCATCGGTAGCCGCTACAGGAACAGTTTCTAAAGGTGCTTCGGGCTGTGCTTCAGCGGCAGTTTGTTCCTCAGCTGGTGCGGCCGAACTTTCAGAAACAGCCTTCGATTTATGTTGAATATAATTTAAAAGGTCGTCTTTGGTCAACCGGCCTTCGGCACCGGTGCCCGGTATTTGCTCGAGTTCGGTGTTGCTGATATTCTCCTGTTGTGCAATGTTCTTAACCAGCGGCGAGTAAAAACGGCCACCTTTTGAAGCATCTTCAGATGCTTCCTTAGTTCCTAAATTTTCGGCAAAAGGTACCGGCGCCGAATGCTCAAATACGGGTTGTATATTTTCAACCTGAACCTCAGGTTGTACAACAGGTGCTTCAACAACTGGTGCGGGTTTTGCTGTCTCCACAACCGGCGGTGGTGGAGGCACTTGCTCTGCAACTGGAGCAGGCTTCGGTGCTTCAAATACCGGAGCTGGTTTTGGTGCTTCGTATACAGGTGCCGGTTTTGGCGGCTCAACTACCGGAGGCGCTGGCGGGGCCTGTTGTTGTGCCGGCGCAGGTGGTGTAGCGGCTTCCGGTTCGGCTGTTTCAATTATTGCTATTACCGCCCCTACCTGTACAACATCGTTGTCTTTGTAAAAGCGTTCGAGTAATTTGCCGGATACAGGTGACGGTACGTCCGAGTCAACTTTATCTGTTGCAATCTCCATAACTGTTTCGTCAGCCTCAACGTGATCGCCCGGATTTTTGGTCCATCTTATCACGGTTGCTTCTGCAACGCTTTCACCCATTTTCGGCAACAACAGTTTATACTTAGCCATAGATAATACTTATAGTCGATGGCCAAAATTACCGGATTTTCTGGTTATTTTCCACTTTCGTGGAGTAAAGTATTCAACATATTTAAAGCTGCAATTGCGCTTCTTTCAATGTTTTGGCGGCGTTTATTACCAAATGTTAATTTCTTTGATAAGGTTTTGTTAACATTTGCCACTGCAATCCAAACGGTGCCTACTGGTTTTTCAGGGGTGCCTCCGTCAGGCCCTGCAATGCCTGTAACAGCTACCGCATAGTCCGATTTGAAGTTTGATAAAGCGCCTTCCACCATCTCTGTAACACTCTCTTTGCTTACGGCGCCAAATAGTTCTAAAGTCTGGTGTTTTACCCCTAAAATACTTTCCTTTAGCTCGTTCGAATAGGTTACCGCGCCGCCAAAAAATACCTTGCTTGAGCCGGGGTGTTGTGTAAACAGGCTGGCAATATAACCACCGGTGCAGCTTTCGGCCAACGATAAAGTAAGGCCTCGGTGTTCCATAAAATCCATGATGGCTTTTTCAATGGAAATATCTTCTTCGGCTGCTACCACATTGGCAACCCGGTCCACTATCTTTTGTGCGTACTCCGCTATTTTGTCTTTTAAAAACGCTTCATCATCGCCATACCCGCTCAAACGGAGCCGCACCTGGCCCAGTTTGGGCAGGTATGCCAGTTTAATATAAGGCGGCAATGAATCTTCAATATCGGCTATCCGCTCAGCCAGGAACGATTCGCCCTCCCCCACAGTTAAAATAGTTTTGTGAATGATGAACGGCAATTTCAACGACGATTTCAGTTTCGGGATAACGCTGTCCTCCATCATATACATCATCTCATGCGGCACGCCGGGCATCGATACATATATCTTACCTTGCTCGTTAAACCACATGCCCGGGGCGGTACCATTATGGTTCAAAATAACCTCGCAGTTCTCAGGAATTTGTGCCTGCAGCCGGTTTACTTCAAGCAAAGGCCGGTTGTAGCGTGCAAATATGTTAATCACGTTTTCCAGCGCGTCCTTGTTTTCAACCATCCCAACATTAAAATATTCGGCAATGGTTTTTTTGGTGATGTCGTCCTTTGTAGGGCCAAGGCCGCCGGTTATCAATATTATATCAGCCCTTTCAGCGGCTTCTTTTAACGCGGTTAAAATATGCTGCCGGTCATCCGATACCGAGGATATTTGTTTTACACGGATGCCGACATTATTAAGCTGCTGAGCCATCCAGGCCGAATTGGTATCCACGATTTGGCCGATGAGTATTTCGTCGCCAATAGTTATAATTTCTGCAAGCATTATTGTGAAAAATTTTGGTTGCTGGTATAGTCGCTTCTCTTGCTCAGCTTAAGATCCTGTAAAATAGAGGCTTTTACCTTCAACGTAATATTGTATGATTTGTATAGCCCGAAAGGTACCCATTGCACATTCAGGTCCCAGCAATGCAGGTCGCGGTAAATGCCAAATGACGATACAGCCAGGCGCCGTGCCCTTAAATCGTAGTTGGTATTGTACTGTATCTTCCATTTTTGAGTGAGGCTAACGTCGCCGCTCAGCATCAGCGTATTGGTAGTGTTTGTGTTAATAATATTGTTGTTGTAGCTAAAGCTATAATTAAATGAAAGGTTCCACGGCACATTAAAATCCACGTAGGCGCTCGGGTCGCTATTGATTAACGCCAGTCGTTGTGCTTGTTGCGGATTAATATTGGTTAAATTACTGCCCGGCTGAACGGGGGTATGCGGGCTGAACGACGTTGAATTTAAACTGCCGCTCATGGAAAAACTAAAGGATGTTAACGTGGGGAACCTGCCGTCCTGCCACGTAAAGCGGTTTATAGGTATAGTGAATTTCTGTATCGCGCCGCCTGATATGGAATCGAGCACTTTGGTGATATAAGGGTTAAACGAGCCAAAAAAGCTGAGATTTACCTTTTGATTCAGGATTGCCGTATGCGCCGAAAAAGATATGGGCGAAAGGTTGAGCGAATCAGCAGCAAAATTATAGAATGTTGACAAGGTTAAGCCTTGCAGAATAGCCACCTTTCGGGGTTTACCGCTGGTGTCCGTAGCCTTTGGTTTAAATTTAGCCTCGATGGTATTATCGAGACTGAAACCAATTCCCGCCTGTTTACCGGCGGAAGGAAATCCGTCCTCGAATATAGAATAGGTTTGGCTGCTGTATGGGTATGGGATAGTAGCATTACTTACCGCTACTTTATAATAACCATAGCTAAGCGCCGAAAAATCGGGGTTGTAATTAAAACTAAGCGAAGGCGTCATCACGTGCCTTATTGCTATCAGGTCACCCTTTTTAAATGCAAAGGTGCTGTATATTTTGGTTGAAAGGCTGGTACTTAAATTATACATCCCTGCCCTCTTGAATCCGTTGATGGTATCGGTTACCATGGAGTCGAGGCCTGAGATACTTCCCCTTGCGAAAGTTTTCCTGATAGATTGCAGGTACCAATGTTCCGTATAGTTTACATTGCTGCTGAATTGAAAGTATTTAAGAACATTTAAGCTTAAACCCACCGGTATATTATGCGTAACGTGCGTTTGCATCGTTTTTAACAGCGTATTGCCCTTAAATAACTCCGATTCCGGTATCGCATTAATATCATTTGTGGCCTGCAGGGCGTAGCTTACGGTTATTTTTTGATACCATTTCGGGTCTCCCACACGTTCCTTGGAGTCGAATGGGCTGATGGAGGCCATCGAAAAACTTAAGGTAGGCAACTCCAGGGTAATAGTTTTGTTGGTCAGGTCCTGGCTATGCGATAAACCCACACTAAGGTTAAACGGGGTGCCCGCCCAGGTGCGGCTATAGTTAATTGACGACCGAAGGCTGTTTTGCGTAAGCGACTGTAAGTTATAATTACTGTACGCGGGGTTGTTTTGATAGAAAGTTGAAGTACCCGCGTTTACGGATGCACTAAATGTACTTCCGGGGCTTGCGTTAGGGTCCTGGCTGTGCGACCAGGTGATGTTAAAGTCCTTGGTTGGCGGGTCGCCCTCCAGCCCATAATTGTGCGAGCCATAGCTTAAAGAAAGATCACCGGAATACTTGTAACGTTTTAAATAGTGCATGGCCTCATTTAACTCGTAAGATCCTTTTGAATATACGGTACCCGTAGTGGTTAAATCCATGTAATCATTTACCGCAAAATAATACCCGAAGTTGCGCAGGTAAAAACCCAGTTTCTGGTCTTCGCCAAATGTTGGTATAATAATCCCTGATGATTTGGTATCCGGCTTTGGGAAAAATCCAAATGGAATAGCCAGTGGTAACGGGATACCTTCAATCTCCAGGTAAGCCGGTCCGGCCACTATACGGTTTTTCTCGGCAATCCCCTTGGTTATTACTATGCCAAAGTGAGTATCCGGGTATGGCAGGTCGCAGGTACTGAAAATTACATTTCGGTAAGCCACCTCGTTGTTCTCTATCTTCTTGGCCAGCCCGCCAGAAAGGAAGTTGCCATCCTGGTCCGACACAGGATTGTAGATTTTCCCCTTTTTGGTTTTGTAATTGAAAAGTAAAGAATCCGACAAGATCGGTTTGTCTTTGCCCTGCTTCGAAATGGGTTTTCCCAGGTACTGATGCGTTATCGGGTCAATCATTCCTTTAGCAAAAAGGAGGTGGTTCTTCTGGTCAACACGTATATAATCAGCGTCTAATTCAAAATCCTCGTATGTTACGCGGGCTTTTCCGTACAAATAGGTTATCTCATGCACCTGGTCAACAATGGTCGAATCTTCTGCATGCGACTTAACTTCCGATTGTAATCCATCCTTCTTTTTTGTGGTATCGCTGGCCGCCGATGTACTTTTTGTTGGCTGTTTTGCGTTAGTTTGTTTACCTTTAAGGAGTTTTCGGTCTTTTATGGTGTCTAGTTTTATGATAGTATCCGCTGTTTTATGGAAATAGACCGGGTGAAGGCGTGCAGACGATGCGACGTTGGCTATTAAAATAATTGCAAGCAGAAAAAAAAGGCTGATGAATTTCAAAATAGATTATGAATAGTATTTTTGCAGATATAGTTAACAGCGTTCAAAAATAATGAAAAATAAGGCATTGAAAAGATTGATTTACGGTTTATCGTTACTAGTTGCATTTCTGCCATCTTTTTCGTTCGCGTCAAATTTTTCAAAAAAGGATACGGTCATAGCGCCCACTTATAAAATAAGAACAATTGTTGTCGACCCCGGGCACGGTGTAAGGCCGTCAGGATCGTATGGCAATTTTTCGGCCGGGGCCAAAGGCTCTTATTCCTATGAGAGAAATGTAACGCTTGCGATAGCACTTAAATTGCGGACTGAAATAGAAAAACAACTTAGCGACGTTAAAGTGGTATTAACCCGTAGCACCGAAGAAGATGTGGCCTGGCAAAAACGCGCCGATATTGCAAACGAAAATAAAGGCGACCTGTTTATATCATTACACTGCAATTCACTGGCCGACAGGTATGTTCGCGAAGTTGTTGGCCACAAACATCATAAACCAATTTATCACACGGTTGAAGTTCCTAACCGATCAGGGAAAGGTGTATTGATATTGGTTTATGGTTTCCATCGCAGTAAAGAAGAAGAAAAGGCTATTAATGAAAACCTGGTTGAAGGCGACCTGGAAATGAATACCGCCCCTGACCCCAACGATCCGGCGGCTATGATCCTGATAAATGAGTACAAGCGCAAATACCGCAAACAAAGTATCCACCTGGCTGAGCTGCTGATAAATGAGTTTACTACCGATGGCAGGCAGATAGAAGGCATAAGGGAACAGGGCGTACTGGTATTATGCCATAGTGCCATGCCCGCAGTGCTGGTAGAGACAGGCTATATCAATAACCCGGATGAGGAAGCTTACCTGAATTCGGAAAGCGGCCAAAACGAAATAGTGGCTTCCATTGTTAGCGCGATAAAGAACTATAAAAGCGAGGTGGAAACTGCTTCGCCCTGAGATTTTAAGAGGCGGGATATTGGCGGGTGCAAATTAATCGTTTCAGAATTTCAAGAGACTGGATAACAGCATAAGAATAAATAACACATACACCTTAATTAACAATTACTACAGATGATGGATTTGGGAACGAAGTATATAACCCCATTTTCGCTCCAATCCGGCATCTTAAATCAGCACAATGAAAATTTCAAACGAAACTAAAATAGGCGCTTTAACGGCGATAGGGATTACTATATTAATATTAGGATACAGTTTTTTACGGGGCGATGATGTTTTTTCAGGCTCCAATAAATTCTACGCGCTTTATAGCAAGGTTGATGGATTGAGCATCTCGAAACCTGTTTTGGTAAACGGTTTCCAGATAGGCCGGATATCAAAGATGACTTTACATAACGACGGGCGCACGCTGGTAGAACTTAGCGTTGACCGCCAGTATAAAGTACCTTCGAACACGGTTGCGAAACTGGAAAGCACCGACCTGCTGGGTAGCAAAGCCATTGTTTTTGATTATGGAAACAGCAATACCTTCGCCCAGGACGGGGATGTTTTACAGGCAAATATACAGGGGAGCCTTACCGAAAGCCTGCAGCCCATACAAAAAAAGGCTGAGGACCTTGTTAACAAGCTGGATTCGTCGCTTGCTTCGATAAATAAGATACTAAACCCCAATTTTCAAAAAAATGTTGACCGGAGTTTTGCAAGCATTGCCAATTCGTTGCAAACACTGGAAGGCACCACCAAAAAGATCGACGCCCTGGTAAGTACACAAACCACCCACATTAACGGCATATTGGCCAATACCGAGACGGTTACCTCGAACTTAAAAACCAGCTCTGAGAGACTGACGGGTATCACCACCAACTTTGAAAAAGTGAGCAGTGATGTTGCAAATTCAAACATCAAACAAACACTGGAGAATGCCAACAAAGCGATGGCTGATTTACAGGCTACCATCAGCAAAATAAATACCAGCAACGGGAGCCTGGGGCTTTTACTCAACGATAAGCAGATGTACAATAACCTGAAAGACGCCAGCGATAACCTGAATAAGTTATTGATTGATTTTAAGGCGAATCCAAAACGCTACGTAAGCTTCTCGGTATTTGGCGGCGGAAAGAAATAATAATAAGTTGTTGGCAGTTTGCTCAGGAAAAGGTAAACTGCTGACTATTCTCCTATATTAAATACCCGGCCCTCAATTGCAAGATCAGTAAGCGGAAATACGCTTCGGGCTTCATCAAGCAATTCATTAAGGGTTTTATAACGGGCAGAAAAATGTCCGATCAGTAGTTTTTTTGCGTGGGTTCTTACGGCTATCTCACCGGCTTGCAGCGCAGTGGTATGGCGCGTTTCCACGGCCCTATCCAGCATGTTGTTTAAAAACGTTGCCTCGTGATACAACAGGTCGGCATTGTTTATCTGCTCAAAATACGACTCGTTATATATCGTATCCGAACAATAAGCGTACGTTTTGGGTTCGTCGGAATCAATGCTCAGATCGGTGCTTTTGTAAACGGTACCGTCAGGCGCTGTATAGTCCAGCCCTTTTTTTAATGCAGAATAAAACTCAACCGGGATATTCAACTGTTCAACCTTCTCTTTTATGAGCTTCCGCATCCTTTTCTTTTCCCTGAACAGGAAACCTGTGCAAGGCATCCGGTGGTCGAGCGGAATAGTTTCAACGGTCACATCCTGGTTCTCCAGTATCACTTCAGCCGTTTCGGTATTGGTGAATTTATAATTAACCGCGTACTGCAATTCCGTATCGGAGTATTTTAATTGCAGATCGATAATTTCTTTTAATTGCGGTGGACAGTAGATGCTGATGGGCTTTATGCGACCATTAAGATGCATAGATGACAGCAAACCAATCAGGCCAAGGTAATGGTCGCCGTGAAGGTGGCTGATAAATATATGCTCGATACGGCTGGCCTTAACATCAAACTTTAACATTTGCTGCTGTGTGCCTTCGCCGCAATCAATCAGATACAGCTTTTCATTAATATTTAACGCCTGTGCGGTGGGGTTTCTGTTAAAAATGGGGGTTGCCGAACTGCTTCCAAGTATTGTTACCTCAAATTTCATTCTGGCATAATACAATCATGATGCTTATTTAGCTTCTTTTTTTAATTCTTTTTCAATTTCTTCCATGAAAACTAGGTCGATGGCTTCTTCGCAGGTGGGAACAATAGTCAAAACGTTGTCAAGCTGCGATATGGTTACCAGGCGGGCAACGGCATCATTTAAGCCGGTTAAAATGAAAGTGCCACCGGCATTCTTGCATAAACGATGCCCAACAAGCAGACTGCTCAGGCCGGATGAGTCAGCAAATTTTATCTGCGAAAGGTCAAAAATTATATTCCGCTGTCCCTCCGTATTCATCAATATCAGCTCCGATTTTAACTGGGGTGATATCAAGGAATTTAATTTCGATTCATTCAGCTTTAACAGAATATACTTTTCGTGTTTATCAACAGTAAATTTCATTGTTTTGAATTAATTAAAAAGCTAAGATATAATTATTTGCTCACAAATAAAAAATTACAATTCAGTAAGTGATTTATTTATGGCCTTTTCAACCCGTTCCAGCACGTTAGCCTCATCAGATTTAACAAATTTTTCACCCGTTATTTGCTCATATAACTCAATGTATCGCTCAGATATCGAGGCCACAATTTCTTTTGTCATGAGCGGCACCACCTGACCCTCTTTTCCCTGGAAACCATTTTCAATGAGCCATTTTCGTACAAATTCTTTCGACAATTGCTTTTGCGGTTCACCAGCTTTTTGCCTTTCCGCATAGCCGTCGCTATAAAAATAGCGTGACGAATCAGGGGTGTGGATCTCGTCGATCAGGTAAATTTTACCACCGGCTTTTCCGAATTCGTACTTGGTATCAACCAAAATCAAACCCTGTTTGGCGGCTATTTCGGTACCGCGTTTAAACAATGCTTTGGTATAGTTTTCCAATTGCTCATAATCTTCCGCAGAGACAATGCCCCTGGCCAAAATCTGCTCTTTCGAAATATCTTCGTCATGCCCAACAGCCGCTTTAGTGGTTGGGGTAATAATAGGCTCCGGTAAAATATCATTCTCCTTCAGGCCTTCAGGTAAAGCTACACCGCAAACCTCTCTCCTGCCGGCTGCATATTCGCGAGCAGCATGGCCTGCCAGGTAACCGCGAATCACCATTTCAACCTTAAACGGTTCACAAATGCGTCCTATGGTAACGCTTGGATCGGGAACTGTAACTACCCAGTTGGGCACAATATCGGCCGTGGCCGCTAAAAATTTGGCGGCAATTTGATTTAAAACCTGTCCCTTGTACGGTATCGGCTCCGGCAATACAACATCAAATGCCGAAATGCGGTCGCTAACCACCATCACCAGGTATTTGTTGCCAATAGTATAAACATCCCGTACTTTGCCCTTATAAAACGCAGTTTGCCCGGGAAATGTAAAATGTGTTTCTTTGATTGCTGTTAGTTCATGGTTCATGGTTCATAGTTCATAGTTCATGGTTGATAGTTCATTGGTTTGAGCTATGTTCACCGTTAATATTTAGAATGAGTTTTTTAGTCCGGTTATCATTTTAACTAAGGTTTCATATTCATCATAAAGCATTTTGAATGACTCATCGTTAATATAACCTCTTTTTTTCGCTATAAATAAACAACTTACAACTTCAACAGCAGACCGCAACGAATAACTCAGGAATACCTTGAAAACCGCTTTACTCTGGCCGGTAGACCCTTCGGCAATATTCAGAGCAACAGAGTCGGCGGCCCGTTTTATTTGCGAAGTTAAGATGTATATTTCTTCTTTCGGGAAATTTCTAGTCAATTGGTTAATTTGTTCACCCAGTTCCAGTGCCTTTTGCCACACTTGTAAATCTTCAAACCTAAACGCCATATTTCTGCTATGAACTATGAACCATCAACTATGAACTTTCCGCTACTGTATGTCCCCGTATGCTGCTAAAATCTTGCGTACCAGTTTATGCCGTACAACATCTTCGCCACTCAGGTAAACAATTTCAATTCCTTTAATATCTGTCAAAATTCTCAAGGCAGTGTGCAAGCCAGATTGTTGCTTTTTCGGTAAATCTATCTGGGTAACATCACCAGTAACAATGAATTTTGCCGATGGCCCCATACGTGTTAAAAACATTTTTAACTGCATATCGGTAGCGTTTTGGGCCTCATCCAATATCACGAAGCAGTTATCAAGGGTTCGTCCGCGCATAAATGCCAGGGGCGCAATCTCGATGGTACGGTTCTCCAGGTACATTTTTAGTTTTTCAGCCGGGATCATATCATCCAGTGCATCATAAAGCGGTCGCAGGTACGGGTCGATTTTTTCTTTCAAGTCTCCTGGCAAAAAGCCAAGGTTCTCCCCTGCTTCAACTGCCGGCCTGGTTAAAATGATCCGTTTGATATCCTTATTTTTTAGCGCTCTTACGGCTAAAGCCACTGCGGTATAGGTTTTACCGGTCCCGGCAGGGCCTATGGCAAAAAGTATGTCGCTTTTATTGATGCATTCAACCATACGGCGCTGGTTGGCAGTTCGCGCCTTCACCATCACCCCGTTAGGGCCAAAAACAATTACCTCGCCGCTCGCAAATTTATCGGCAGATTGATCGGGCAATTGAATGTCCGAAGCTTTTGCACCCAATATCCGTTCAAGATCGGTTATGTTCAGGTTTTCGTATTTTTCGACATGTTGTAGCAGATGCGAAAATTTTTCTGAGAAAATGTGTAGTTCATGGTCATCCCCCAGTACCTTCACCTCATTGCCCCGGGCCACTATTTTAAGCTTTGGATATTGCTTTTTAATGATCTCGAAATGATCATTATTAGGACCCCATAACACAGCCGGGTTGATTTGTTCGATTGACAATTTAAGTTCGTTCAATACAAATTGATTTTTAGTTGCAGATTTTTATGAATTAAAAATTGAATATTTGTAGCTGTTTTGGAATCAGACATGAGATGTGAGATTTGAGACGTGAGACAAAAAAGGCTCTCATATCTCAAATCTCATATCTCACATCTTTCGTCGCGAAACGCTTGCACAAGATTAGTGATAAATATTTAAAATATTAATGGCAATAATAACTTTAACTACTGATTTGGGCGACAAAGACATTTATCAGGCTGCCCTGAAAGGTAGTATCCTGAAATTGTTGCCCACGGTAAATATTGTTGATATTACCAATAGCGTTGCTGCCTATAACATTCAACAGGCCGCCTTTATCTTAAAAAACAGCTTTTACTATTTCCCGGATGACACTGTTCACCTGATAGGAATTGATACCGTGTACAATGAAGACACCCGTTACCTGGCCATGAGGTACAAAAAACACTATTTTGTGGGTGCTGATAATGGCATATTTTCGCTGATGTTTGATGCGGAACCCGATGAAATAGTGGAGATTAACATTATGCAGGACTTAAAATTTCTGCATTTTCCGCTGGCCGATATTTTTGTAAAGGCGGCATGCCACCTGGCGCAGGGCGGTAAACTGTCGAAGATCGGGCTGCCGGTGGCCGGGATCGAAAAAAAGATGAACCTGCAGCCTGTTATTGAGAAAAACCTGATAAAAGGAGCGGTGATTTATATAGATTCGTTCCAGAATGTAATTACTAACATCACCAAAGATTTTTTCAACACTGTACAACAAGGGCGCCGTTTTATGCTTTCCTTTAAACGGAATGAAACGATAAACCATTTGAGCTGGCATTACAACGAAGTGCCCGAAGGCGAAAAGCTTTGCCTGTTTGGCATCAGCGATCACCTGGAAATTGCAATAAACAAAGGTAATGCCAGTGGACTGCTGGGGCTCGCATTGGGCGATAGTGTTATAATTGATTTCCTTGACTCATGAAGAAAATACTTGTTTTATTTGTTTTTTGCCTTGTGACTGCGCACGTGTTTGCACAACAGAATGAAGACTCACTGGCTTACGCTCAGCAGGGCAAAAAAATAACCGCGATGCTTGCACGAAGGGCTAAAAAGTTTGGGCAGTATAGCCGAAGCCTTCGGCAGCACACTGGTATATTTGGCATGCAAACCAAAAACGACATCCGTAATTCGAATGGGATCTTGATGGATATTGTAAAAACGGACGACTCGGTTTATAAGGAAATTAAAATATTGCTGAGCCTTGGATCGTACCGGCAAAGCCAATTCCAATCGCAGGCACAACAAAGCGGCGAAGGCGAAGTTGGTTATATGGGCACCATTAACAAGTTGCGCAACCACGTTGACCAGCTAAAAAAGGATTCAGAAAAGCAACAGCGTGAAGCAGATAAAACTAATCGTATTTTTATTATAGCCATTATTGTTATGGCAGCCATTATATTGGTGTTGTTGCGGATCAGAACCAAGGCTAAACCCAAGCCTAAACCATCAGTCCGAAGGAGGTGATACATTTGATCTGCCAGTTGGCACCGGTTCGATAAAAATTACCTATTTTAAAATGTTTTAGCTGATGGTTCGTCTTATCGGATAATACCCAATCAGAAAAAGTATGGCACGAAAGCGACTAAATAGCAGCAATGTACCCGAAGCGGAATTACCCAAGGCAAAATTAAATAAGCAGACTTTAAAAAATATAAGCAGGCTGCTTTCGTATATTAAACCCTATCGGGGTATGTTTGCGGCTGCGCTGGTTTGCCTTTTCCTCTCGAGTTTGGTGGGATTGGCATTTCCTAAGTTTATTGGTGCCTTAATTGATGTTGCCAACGGCAAACATACCGTTGGTTTTTTACCGGTTACTATTACCGGCATCCTTACGCTTGCACTCACGGTGTTGTTTTTACAGGCATTCGTGTCATTTTTCCGGATTCTTTGGTTTGTTAACGTTGCCGAAAAGTCACTCGCTGATATCCGGAGGGATACGTATTTTAAGCTAATAACGCTGCCGATGAACTTTTTCTCGAACCGGCGGGTTGGAGAGTTGAATAGCCGCATTTCGGCAGATCTTTCGCAAATACAGGATACCTTAACTACAACCCTTGCCGAATTGATGCGGCAATCTGTTTTACTGATTGGCGGGATCGCCTTTATGGCAAGCATCTCGATAAAATTGGCTATTGCTTTATTAATAGTGGTACCGCCGTTAATTATTGTAGCAATCGTTTTCGGGCGTTTTATCCGTAAAATATCCAGGGAGGCGCAGGATAAATTAGCCGAATCCAATACGGTTATCGAAGAAACGCTGCAGGGGATTGCCAACGTTAAAGCCTTTGTTAACGAAGCTTACGAAACGGCACGGTACGGTAAAAACATTAATGACGTGGCCAAAATTGCTATAAAAGGAGCAAAATACCGTGGAATGTTTGTGTCCTTTATCGTTTTCTGTTTGTTTGGCGCTATTGTGGCCATTGTAGGCTATGGGTGTTTACTCGTTAGCCATCATGAAATTGAATCGGGCCAATTGGTAACCTTTGCCCTCTACGCGTCGTTCGTAGGTGCGGCAATGGGGAGCTTCCCCGATCTATATGCTAACGTGCAAAAGGCAGTCGGCGCCAGCGAGCGTGTATTGGAAATTCTGGAAGAAAAAGGCGAACCCGTGTCGGTTAATGAAAGCAGCAAGGTAGTTGTTCAAAAGATCACGGGTGATCTTTCATTTAATAACGTGGAGTTTTCCTACCCTTCGCGGCCTGAACTTACGGTGCTCAATGGTATCTCTTTCGATGCCGAAGCCGGACAGCGCGTGGCGATTGTTGGCCCCAGCGGCTCGGGTAAATCAACCATGGCGGCTTTGATATTGCAATTTTACCATCCGCAAAGCGGCGTCATTAGCTTCGACGGCCGCCCGGCAAGCGAATATACCCTCACCGATATTCGCAACCAGGTGGCTATTGTACCACAGGATGTAATGCTTTTTGGCGGTTCGATAATGGAAAATATCGCCTACGGTAAACTCACGGCAAGCAAAGATGAAATTATACAGGCTGCCAAACGTGCCAACGCGCATGAGTTTATCATGTCGTTCCCCGAAGGATATGAGACCATAGTAGGCGAACGCGGCGTGAAGTTATCCGGCGGTCAGCGGCAGCGGATTGCTATTGCCAGGGCATTGCTCAAAAATCCGGCTATCCTCATCCTCGACGAGGCTACATCTTCACTTGATTCCGAATCGGAACGCCTGGTACAGGAAGCACTGGAGGAACTGATGAAAAACAGGACCTCCATCATCATTGCCCATCGCCTGTCCACCATCCGCGAAGCAGATAAGATCATCGTACTTGAAAAAGGAAACATTATTGAATCGGGCAGCCACAACGAATTGGTAAATATCGACAATGGTCTGTATAAATATTTGAGCGCGCTGCAGTTTGAAGGGGTCTGAACCGAGATTAAACGGATTTTCGGATTTCCGGGATGCCTGAACATTGATTAGTAGGATTGTCTGAAACGGGAGTAAGCAGATCTTTTTTTGGGATTTTATCGTGATAATCCTAAAATCCCATAAATCCCGGTTCAGACAACCATACCGCCAATCATCCGTATAAATGCGCATATTTATACAAATGATTTACCGACATAAGGGCTTTTTGATATTTGCAGGAATATTATTCCTTTGTAATTGCAATAATGAAAATTCAGAGGCGGATGCCATCGCCATTAAAAACATATCAGAAGCTGCTGTAAAAACCGATACCACCCGAATTGCCGCTATCAATCAGCCGCCGCTAAACTTTGTTCGCCCTGGCAGCCCGGTGCCATTGAAAAACATGTTTGGTATTAATGGCTACGAGTGGAATTTCCTGGAGACCCCTTTTAGCCCAAACGACCGGAAACACATTTATGAAGATAAATACGCACTGATAAAAAACTTCAGCGCGGTGCGCCATTATTTAAACTGGAACCGGATAGAACCTGAGAAAGGTCAGTATACCTTCAACCCCTCATTAAGTGGTGGCTGGGACTATGATGTCATATACCAGCGCTGTAAACAGGATGGTATATTGGTATTGGCTGATCTGAAAAACTCGCCTGAGTGGATGTACAACACCTACCCTACCAACTCACGGGATAACGACAATGCCCCCGTATTTTATGGCAAAAGCCTTAGCGATCCTGCCTCATACGCCGACCAGGCGCGCACAGCATTTCAGTTTGTGGCCCGGTACGGATCCAATAAAAATATCGATAAGTCGCTGGTTAAGGTTTACACAAAAAAACGCTATTCGGACGATGTACCCAATGAGGTTAAAATTGGGATGGGCCTGATAAAATATATTGAATGTGGCAACGAACGCGACCGCTGGTGGGGACCCGACGAAACGCACCAAACCGCTGAGGAATATGCGGCTAACATGTCGGCGTTTTATGATGGCAATATGGGCAAGCTTGGCCCCGATGCAGGCGTAAAAACAGCAGACCCCAATATGCAGGTGGTTATGGGCGGCCTGGCTTCGGCTGATATCAAATGGGTACAACGGATGATCGACTGGTGCAAAAAATATCGTGGCTACAAAAAGGATGGCAGTGTTAACCTTTGTTTTGATGTCATCAACTATCACCTTTACTCTAATAACGGCGATGTGCGCACCCACAAACGCGCTACAACAGGCATCGCGCCCGAAATATCAAACGATGGCAGTATTGCCAATGATTTTGTAAAACTGGCCGGAAGCCTGAAGCAAAACCCGGAAGTTTGGGTGACCGAAACTGGCTACGACATTAACCAGGAAAGCTACCAGAAAGCCGAATCCATCGGTAAAAAAACAGTATTGGAAAACCAGGCGGACTGGATTTTACGCACATCGTTATTATATATCCGTTACGGAATTAAACGCGTTTTTTTTTACCAGCTGTTTGATGACCATGCTGGCGGCACCTCCCAATATGCCACATCGGGCCTGGCCGAAGGCCTCAAACGCCGCCCCGCTGCCGACTACATATTACAGGCCACCAAGCTAATGGGCGATTATACCTATGTAAAAACTATCAGCAAAGATCCGTTAGTGGATGTTTACCAACTCGGCAACAAAACCATGTACATACTTACCATACCAGATGAAACCGGCCGGTCGGCCAATTATACGCTTGATTTAGGTAAAGCTTCCAAAGCAAATATCTACCATTTAAAAATCGGCGCGGATGCGATGGATAGAAGCCAGGTAAACACTGTGAACGGCAAGATGAAGATTAACGTAACAGAGACGCCGGTTTTTGTAGAAGCAGCGAATTAAAGCACCGCCCAGCGCGAAAAATATCTCTATTTTCGGTTTAATCCAATTTCATTTATTATATTACAACACCTTTACACTCTAAAACAATTATAAATGGAAGAAGTTATTATCCCCACATCTCAATTAATTGAGCATTGCCCCGTTTGCAACACTGCCGCTACCGAAAATGATGTTTTTTGCGGTACCTGCGGATACCCTTTGAAAGGTACCGAACAGGAACAAAAGGATTTCATGTTAAAAAGGGATATCGCCGGTATCGACATGGAACATTTTAGCAAACAGCTTAAAAATGCAGCTAATTCGCTATATTACCTCGCCGGCGTTTTTGTGGTTAGCGGGCTTATTGTCTACCTTATAAAAAAAGATGATCCTGATTCTTTTGCCCTTTTATTGGAAAATTTAATACTGGCTTTCGTTTTTTTGGCCTTAGGCGGATTTGCGCGGAAGAAACCGCTTGCCTGTATTGTTTCGGGTCTCTGTTTATATGTTATCGTTATTCTTTTGAACGCATTCGTTAACCCAGGCACGCTGTTCTACGGCATTATCGTGAAAATAGCGATTATTGGATATATGATTAAGGGTATCAAATCGGCCATCGAAATCGAGAAAATTAAAAAAGAACATCATATAGCTTAATCATTGTCTGAAAAAGAAATATTAGCGAACGAAAAAGCACCCTGTATCAGTTGCGGTGGCGAGATTGCTGTGAGCGCGAGATTTTGCAATCATTGTGGTTCCAGGCAATCTGTAGTGGCAAATAGCGATACGGGTAACAATTGGCTATTGCTTAAACAGGCCGCCTTATTTTACGGAATTGATGTTGCGGCCTGCTGCCTGGCCTCGTTTGCCGGCGTATTTAAAACGCTTGGATGGGCGCTTTTTTTCGACATAGCAATGGCCATTTCGGCAGTTCTTTTTTTTACGTGGAACTGGAATGAGAATAAGCAGCTATTAAAATGGAAGTCCTTTTCGCTACTTAAACTGGCTGGTTACGCGGCAATTGCTATCTGCGGATCGGTTATAGTGCATTATAGTGTTGGCTGGTTAAATCTTGTGATTTTTAATAAAGATGATCAATATTTCGAGACGCTGCGCGGGAATCTCCCGGCAGAAATGTTCCTGATTTTCTTTACCGCCGTTATGCCCGCACTTTTTGAAGAACTTGGTTACCGCGGATATTTGCTGCAAAACCTTTTAAAAATTGCCGATAAAGATCAGGCTATCTACATTACATCTTTTCTGTTTGCCATCATACACATGAGTTTTATCTCCCTGTTCTGGCTTATTCCATTTGCGTTGTTTTTGGGTTATACCAGGGTAAAAGAAAATACCATTTGGTATGGCATTTTTTTTCATTTCTTTTTTAATTTAACGGCTTGTTTGTTTCAGCTATTCTAAACAAACAGTTTTTTAATTAAATTTGAAAAAAGGAATTCCATGAAAACCATACAGATTAACAATGCAGTTTGGAAAGAGGGCGATTATTTTGTTGCGCAATGTTTAAATGTCGAGGTATCAAGTTTTGGCGAGACGAGAGAAGAGGCGCTTGCAAACTTGCAAGAGGCTCTCGAACTTTATTTTGAAGACAATACCCATCCCGAAATAAGTGTAATTGAACATCCTGAGATAGTAGATTCTATTTTCAATTATGCCTAAACTTTATTCTTCAGCCTATATTCTTAAAGTGCTTGATGAACATGGTTTTTTATTTGTTTCGCAGAAGGAAGTCACATCAAACTTAGAAAGACGGGTGAGCCTACTCTAACCGTAATTGTTCCGGCTAATAGAAAGGAAACTCCTACCGGCACCTTTCGATCAATCCTGCGTCAGTCCGGATTATCTGAAGCTGATTTTAAATAGCAAAATCCCAGCATAAAATGCTATTTTTGCGCTTCAATGGAGCACATTCGTAATTTTTGTATCATAGCACATATCGACCACGGCAAAAGTACCCTTGCCGATAGGTTGCTTGAATATACCAATACCATCACGCAGCGCGAATCGCAGGCACAATTGCTGGACGATATGGACCTGGAACGTGAACGCGGCATTACCATAAAAAGCCACGCCATACAGATGGATTACGTGCTGGATGGCCAGAAATACATATTAAACCTGATTGATACCCCAGGGCACGTAGATTTTTCATACGAAGTTTCGCGGTCAATAGCGGCCTGTGAAGGCGCATTACTGATTGTTGATGCGGCGCAAGGTATACAGGCGCAAACCATATCAAACAATCAGTAATGCGCCTTCAC